>Ga0187886_1000016_pt1 | contig 247801 bp, 242 predicted proteins | sample June2016WEW_20_1_FD_133001 | JGI IMG/M metagenome (GOLD analysis project Ga0187886, IMG submission 133001) | Peatland microbial communities from SPRUCE experiment site at the Marcell Experimental Forest, Minnesota, USA - June2016WEW_20_150 | ecosystem: Environmental > Terrestrial > Soil >...
AGATCGTGGTTCGAGGCTAGGACGCAGGGCGCATTCGTATCGGACGTAGATACGGATGCGCCCGAGGACAACGTCCTCGGGCCGCGAGATCGTGCTCAGCCGGTGTTTCTCTGTTTCCAGCCGGGCTCCGAGGCAGGGAGCGTTCGTACTGGATGGTATGGGCGCGACTGAGGACAACGCAGTGCGCCGCGTGATAGCGGGCCAGAGGCCGGAGGATATTGCTTGGAGGGGCACTTAAGAGGCTTCTCCCCCGGCACTGCCGGCGCCGGCCGGCGAGCCGTTCGTCTCGGCGATTCGTTCCTGAAGCGAGCAGGAGTCGCTGCGCCGCGCGTTGGCGATCGCCTGTACCGCCGCCAGCGCTCCGGAGATGGTCGTGATGCAGGGAACTCGCGCGATCTGGGCTGCCTCCCGGATCAGGTAGCCGTCGGTGCGGGCGCCGGAGCCCTGCGGTGTGTTGACGACAAGGACGCAGCGGCCGCGACGGATCAGATCGACGACCGTGGTGCCGTCCTTACCCTCGGCCTCGGTCACCTTCAATACCTCTTCGACCTCGATCCCCGCCCGGCTGAAGGCTTTGGCCGTTCCCCGCGTCGCCACCAGCTCGAAGCCCAGCCCGGCCAGCGCCGCGGCGACCGGAACGGCGGCCGCCTTGTCGGCGTCCCTAACGGAGAAGAAAGCCCGGCCGGCGGTCGGCAGCTCGCGTCCGGCGGCGCGCTCGGCCTTGGCGAGCGCGGTCGGTAAATCGTCGGCGGTAGCCATCACCTCTCCGGTCGAGCGCATCTCGGGGCCGAGTACCGGATCGGCGCCGGGAAAGCGGGAGAAGGGCAGTACCGCAGCCTTGACGCTGTACTGGCGCGGCGGCCGCTCGGGCGGCAGGCCCAGCTCGGCCAGCTTCTCTCCTCCCGCCAAGCGGCAGGCGGCCGCAACCAGATTTACACCTGTGGCCTTGCTGGCGAAGGGAACGGTGCGCGAAGCGCGAGGATTGACCTCGAGCACGAAGACTTCCTCGCCGACGACTGCCAGCTGCACGTTGAGCAGGCCCACGACTCCGAGCGCCGGTCCGAGCCGGCGGACTATCTCGGTTATCTCCTCGGCCACCGCGGGAGTCAGAGAGGGCGCCGGCAGTACGCAGGAGGAGTCGCCGGAGTGCACGCCGGCCTCCTCGACGTGTTGCATTACGGCGCCGATGTGGGTGGTCTCGCCGTCCGAAAGGGCGTCGACGTCGATCTCGATCGCGTTCTCGAGGAAGCGGTCGATCAGCACGCGCCGGTGCGCAGCGACGAGAGCCGCGCGCACATCGGCTGGCCGGTAGCAGACGCGCATCGCCCTGCCACCGAGCACATAGGAGGGCCGCACGAGCACCGGGTAGCCGATGCGGTCGGCAACCTCGATCGCCTCCTCGGAGGTCGCGGCCATCCCCCACTCGGGACAGCGGACGGCGAGCTTCTCGAGCAGGTCGCCGAAGCGCTCTCTGTCCTCGGCCAGGTCGATCGCCTCGAAGGGCGTGCCCATGATCTGGAAGCCGGCCTCCTCGATCGCCCGCGCCAGCTTGAGCGGCGTCTGGCCGCCGAACTGGATCACGACCCCGGCCGGGCGCTCGCGCTCGCAGATCGCCAGCACGTCCTCGATAGTCAGCGGCTCGAAGTAGAGGCGATCGGAGGTGTCGTAGTCGGTAGAGACCGTCTCCGGGTTGCAGTTCACCATCACCGCCTCGTAGCCGAGCTCGCGGAAGCTCTGGGCGGCGTGCACGCAGCAGTAGTCGAACTCGATTCCCTGGCCGATGCGGTTCGGGCCCGAGCCGAGGATGACGACGCTCTGCTTGCCACGAGACGGATCCGGCGCGGCCTCGTCCGCCTCACCCCAGGTCGAGTAGTAGTAGTTCGAAGCCGCCTCGACCTCGCCGCCGCAGGAGTCCACGCGCCGGTACGCACAGCCAAGGCCCAGATCTTTCCTGCGAGCCCGGAGCTCTGTCTCTTCGAAGCCGCCGACCGCCGCGATCTCGGCGTCGGAAAGCCCAAGCCGCTTCAGCTTCATCAACTCGTCGGCATCGAGAAGATCGAGCGCGGGCACTCGCCCGAGCGCAACCCGGATTCGCTCGATCTCGGCCCGGAACCAGGGATGGATCGCATCGGGGAGGTCGTCGAGCTCGAGCCAGGGCGCCTCGACGCCAACGTCCAGCTCGCGCGAACGGCGCGCCTTGAGGAAGGCCTCGCTGAAGGTGCGCCCGATTCCCATCGCCTCGCCGACCGATTTCATCTGCGTGCCCAGCGTCGGGTCGGCGCCGGGGAACTTCTCGAAGGCGAAGCGCGGGAACTTGACGACGACGTAGTCGAGCGTGGGCTCGAACGAGGCCGGCGTCGTCTTGGTCAGGTCGTTGGGGATCTCGTCGAGCGTGTAGCCGACCGCCAGCTTGGCGGCGACCTTGGCGATCGGATAACCGGTCGCCTTGGAGGCGAGCGCCGAGGAGCGAGAGACGCGCGGGTTCATCTCGATCACGCGCAGCTCGCCGCTCTCGCGGTCGCGCGCGAACTGGATGTTGGAGCCGCCGGTCTCGACTCCTACCGCGCGGATGATCGCGATCGAGGCGTCGCGCAGCTCCTGGTAGGCCTCGTCCGAAAGCGTCATCTGCGGCGCCACGGTGACCGAGTCGCCGGTGTGAACGCCCATCGGGTCGAGGTTCTCGATCGAGCAGACGATGACGACGTTGTCGAGCCGGTCGCGGATCACCTCGAGCTCGAACTCGTCCCAGCCCTGCACCGACTCCTCCACCAGCACCTGCCCGATCGGGCTCTCAGAGAGACCGATCGCCGCCTGGCGCTCGAGCTGGGGCCGGGTCGAGACGAAGCCGCCTCCGTGCCCGCCGAGCGTGAAGGCCGGGCGAACGACCGCGGGCAGGCTCACACCGGCGAGATCGGAGAGCCGGGTGACGACGCGTGACTCGGGCACCCGCAGACCGACACTCTGGACGGCGTCGCGGAAGAGCTGGCGATCCTCGGCACGGCGAATGACCTCGACCGGCGCCCCGATCAGCTCGACTCCGAGCTCGTCGAGCACGCCCGCCTCGGCGAGCATCGTGGCCAGGTTGAGCGCGGTCTGACCGCCGAGCGTCGGCAGCAGGGCGTCGGGACGCTCGCGCTCGAGCACCGAGGTGACGCCCGCCACGTCGAGCGGCTCCAGGTAGGTGCGATCGGCAAAGCCCGGGTCGGTCATGATCGTCGCCGGGTTGGAGTTGACGACGATCGTGCGGAAGCCCTCCTCGCGCAGCACCTTGAGAGCCTGGCAACCCGAGTAGTCGAACTCGCAGGCCTGCCCGATCACAATCGGGCCGGAGCCGATCACGCAGATCGACTTCAGATCCTTGCGCCTAGGCATGCCCCCCCGCCTTCCCGCGCGAAAGCTCGGCAACCCAGTTCTCGATCAGCGGCCTGGCGTCGTGCGGGCCCGGGCTGGCTTCGGGATGGAACTGCACCGAGTGCGCATCGAGGTCGGGATAGGCCAGTCCTTCGACCGTACCGTCGTAGAGCGACACATGGGTCGCCTCCTTCTCGTCCGACGGCGCGACCGCGAAACCGTGGTTCTGACTGGTGACAAGCACGCGCCCGCTCGAACGGTGCAGCACCGGGTGATTGGCGCCGCGGTGGCCAAAGGGCAGCTTGTAGGTCTTGTGGTCGGTCGCCAGAGCGAGCAGCTGATGGCCGAGGCAGATACCGAAGACCGGGGTGCGACCCAGTAGCTCGCGAATCGTCGCGATCTCGTCTTCGAGCGGCTCGGGATCGCCGGGCCCGTTCGAGAGTAATACCCCGTCGAAGCCGGCCAGCGTGTCGGCATCGGCATCGTGGGGAAAAACCATCACCTTGGCGCCCGCGCTTGCCAGCCGGCGCAGGATCGAGCGCTTGCTGCCGTAGTCGACAACGGCGACCGAGACGAAACCGGCATCGGCGTAGACGAAGGGCTCGGCGGTCGAGACCTCGGACGCGAGCGCCCGGCCGCTCATCTGCGGTTGCTCGCGAACCGTCTCGAGCGTCTCCTCGGGAGAGCCGTCGCCTGCAACCGCCGCCGCTCTCATCGCGCCGCGATCGCGCAGATGAAGAACGAGCGAACGGGTGTCGATCCCCGTCAGAGCGACGATGCCGTGGTCGCTGAGCCAGCTCGTCCAGGCCGGTCCGCGCGCCTCACGCATGATCGCCGCCCGGGCATGGGGCCTGGACGACTCCGAGCGTCCGGCAGCGACGCCGTAGTTACCGACCATCGGCGCCGTGAAGCAGATCAGCTGTTCCGAATAGCTGGGATCGGTGAGGATCTCCTGGTAGCCGGTCATGGCCGTGGCGAAGACCGCCTCGCCGTAAGCCGTGCCGTCGGCACCGACCGACTCGCCGCGGAAGACCGTTCCGTCCTCGAGCACGACGTAGCCGCCGGTTGCCAGCCCCCTCATGCGCCTATCCTCTCGGACCCGAAGGCGACCCGACCACCGGCAACCGTCAGCACGACCTCGCCCTTGAGCGTCTGACCGAGCAGCCAAGAGTTGACAGAGAGCGAGCGGAAGCGTTGTTCCTGCACCGTCCAGCTCGATTCCAGATCGAGCAAGACCAGGTTGGCGGGCTCGCCGGCGGCGATGCGCGGAACCAGCAGCTCGAAGGCGCGGGCCGCTCCGGCCGACATCCTCTCGAGCAGCGTCTCGAGCGAGACCAGCCCGGGCTCGACCAGGTTCGTGTGGAGAGCCGCGAAGGCCGTTTCCAGCCCCGTCACCCCGAACGGCGCCGCCTCGAAGGGAACGTCCTTCTCCTGACGGGCGTGCGGAGCGTGATCGGTAGCGATGCAGGAGATAGCGCCGTCTTTGAGCGCCTCGATCAGCGCGCGCCGGTCCTCCTCCGGGCGCAGCGGCGGATTCATCTTCAGGTTGGTATCGAGCGAGCGCACGGCCTCGTCGGTAAGGCAAAGGTGATGTGGAGTCGCCTCGGCGCTCGCCTCCACACCGTCGGCGAGCGCGCGGCGCAGCAGCTCGACCGACTCGCGCGTGGAGAGATGCATCAGGTGTATCGACTGCTCTTCGTAGGCGGCCAGGGCCAGGTCGCGGGCGACTGCGACGCTCTCGGCCACAGAGGGGTAGCCGCGCAGTCCCAGCTCGGCCGAGACTATGCCCTCGTGCATCTGGCCGTGATGTGAGAGCGTCGACTCCTCACAGTGCAGAGCCAGCCTGCGGCCGGTCGAGCCGGCGTACTGGAGAGCTCTGCGCATCAGAGCAGCCGATCGGATCGGCTTGCCGTCGTCGGTGAAGGCGACGGCGCCGGCAGCGGCCAGCTCGCCCATCTCGGTCAACTCCTCGCCGGCGAGCTCGCGCGAGATCGCGGCCATGAAACCGGTCGGGATCAGGGCCTCCTCCTGCGCCTGCTCGACCAGCGCGCCGAGCACGGCGGCGCAATCGACCACCGGACCGGTGTTTGGCATCGCCAGGATCGCGCAGTAGCCGCCCGCGGCGGCGGCGGCGCTGCCGGAAGCGATCGTCTCCTCGTCCTCGCGGCCCGGCGTCCGCAGATGCACGTGCGGATCGACGAAGGCCGGCGCCAGCACGAGTCCCTCGGCCGCGACCACCTTTCCTCTCGTCTTTCCGCCCGGCTGCGCGAGCTCGGCGATCACGCCCTTCTCGACGATCACGTCGAGAGTCGAGTCGATTCCTCCCGCCGGGTCGAGCACGCGGGCACCGCGGATCACGAACGTGCCCGGCGCGGCGGATCTCGAGTGCAAGCTCATCAAGCAACCTCGTTCATGTCGACCGGGCGAGCGAGCGAGACCGGCCCCTGCGTGAGCAGGTCGTAGAGGACGGCCATGCGCACGACCAATCCGGAGCGCACCTGCGTCTCGATCAGCGACTCGGGCGAGTCGGCGACGCGAGCGTCGATCTCGACACCGCGGTTGATCGGGCCCGGGTGCATGACCACCTGCCCGGGCCGCAACCGCTCGGGCGTGATACCCCAGCGGGCCGAGTACTCGCGCAGGCTGGGCACGAAGTTTTCTCCGGCTGCCATCCGCTCCTGCTGCATACGCAGCACATAGACGACATCAGCGCTTTCGATCTCGCCGATCTCGCTCGAGACCTCGCAGCCCATCTGCTCGAAACCGCGCGGTATCAGCGCCGGCGGCCCGATGCAGATCGCCTGCGCATCGACGATCCGGAGCGCCTGCACGAGCGAGCGCGCCACGCGCGAGTGGAGGACGTCGCCGACGATCGCCACCCGCAACCCGGCGAGGTGCCCGAACGCCTCCTGCATCGTGTAGAGGTCGAGCAGGGCCTGGGTCGGGTGCTGGTGCTTACCGTCGCCGGCGTTGACGATGTGCGCGTCGGTGGCCTCGGCGACCAGACGTGGTGCTCCGATCTGGGCGTGGCGGATGACGATCACATCCGGCTGGTAGGCGTTCAGCGTACGGGCGGTGTCCTTGAGCGACTCGCCCTTGTCGACCGAGGAGCCGGTGGCGCGGATGGTCATCACGTCGGCGGAGAGCCTCTTCGCCGCCAGTTCGAAGCTGGAGGCGGTGCGCGTCGAGGACTCGAAGAAGAGGTTCACGACCGTACGCCCGCGCAGAGTCGGCAGCTTCTTCATCTCCCTTTCTAGCGCGCGGGCGAAGTTGCGCGAGGTGGCGAGCAGGCGCTCGACGATCACGCGATCGAGGTCTTCGATCGAGATCAGATGCCGTTTCGGCGGCGCCGTGGACGTGCGTGCCTCATCGCCGATCACGCGTATCTCAGCCATTTGACCCTCCCTCGTCGGGCGCGGGAATGAGCAGGACGGCGTCCTCGCCGTCGACCTCGGCCAGGCGCACCTGGATGCGTTCACTGCGCGAGGTGGGCAGGTTCTTACCGGTGTAGTCGGGACGGATGGGAAGCTCGCGGTGGCCGCGGTCGACGAGTACGGCCAGCTGCACGCGCTCGGGCCGGCCGTAGTCGAACAGCGCCTCGATCGCCGCCCTGATCGTGCGACCGGTGTAGAGGACGTCGTCGACGAGGATGCAGGTCTTCCCCTCGAGTGGGAAGTCGAGCGAGGTCGCCCGTACGACCGGCTGCGGGTGCAGAGGCGCCTCGCCGCCGCGCACCTGCACGTCGTCGCGGTAGAAGGTGATGTCGATCACGCCGAGGTCGATCTCGACTCCGGCGCGCTCGGCGATCAGCTTGCGCAGGCGCTCGGCGATCGGGACGCCGCGGCAGTGAATGCCGACAAGCGCGACCCGTTCCAGGTCGTCAGCCTGCTCGATCAACTCGTGGGCGATGCGCGTGAGGGTGCGCTCAATCGACTCGGCGTCGAGGACGATCTTCCCCGCCACGCTGCCTGAGGAACTCAGAGCCGGTACCCGCTCGCGGGCCTATTTCCGGCAGGGTTCGTCATCTCGTCTCCTTTCCGGCCTCTCTGGACCGGGTTAAAGGTATGCCTCGGCAAGATTAGCGCCTGGCGACGACGAGCGGCGAATCGAATGATCAGAGTGGCAGCTCGGGCTCCGCGGTGCCGACCGGAGCCGGCGCCAGACGACCCAACCTGCCCGAGAGCGCGATCATCGCGATCGCGGAGCCGAGCGTAACCAGCAGCGCCGCTCGTAGCGATATCACCTCCGAGAGGCCGCCGATCACCGGTGCGACGAGTAGAAAGGCGGGCCACGCGGCAACCAGAAGCACAGCCAGACCCTGCCCTTCAGGCAGCGGCAGCTGCCCGGCGGCGCGAAAGAGCGTAGGTGCCTGGCACGAAAGTCCGACCCCAAAGAGCGCGAAGCCGAGGAGTACGGCGAGCGGCGTCGGAAATGCCAGCGCAAGTCCGAGCCCGCAGACCGCCACCAAGCTCCCGGCGCGCACCAGTCCGCCCACCCCCATCCTCACTACCAATCTGTCGCCTTTGAGCCGCCCGACCGTCATCGTCAGTGAGTAGAGACCGAAGACCAGAGCCGCGACGGCGGTCGACGCGCCGATCCTGTGCGCGTAGACAGCGCTCCAGGAGGAAGCCGTGCCCTCGCAAAAGAGCTCGAAGAAGGCCACCGCGACGATCACCGCCAGCGCAAGCGAGAGATGAATCCGGCGATGATGCGCGCGGGGAGTCCTATCGGTCTCGATCAAGAAGAAGCCGATCGCGACTCCGACCGCGAGTAGGAGCGCGGATACCACCAGTAGGTGAGCTCGGTAAGAGATGCCGAAGTGCGCCACCGGCGCCGCCGCCAACGCGCCGGCCATCATCCCGATCGAGAAACCGCCGTGCATCGTGGAGAGGATCGTGCGCCGGTAGCGAGCCTCGAGCGCGATCGCCTGGGCGTTCATGCTCACCTGGACGAGGCCGTTCGAGGCTCCCATGAGAAAGAGCGCGAGAGCGAGCAACGGAGCTGTGGGGGCGAGCGCGATGAAGGCGAAGGCGAGCGCCGATAACGGCGCGGATACGCGCAGTAGAGAACGACTGCCGAAGCGCGTGCTTGCGAAGCCGGCCAGCGGCGAGGAGGCCATTGCACCGATAGTCATGCAGGCAAGCGTCAGGCCGAGCCTTGCGAGCGAGAAGTGGAACTCGCTCTGCACCGCCGGAATGCGCGCGGCCCAGCTGCCGACAAAGACGCCGGTCGAGGTGAAGATGGTCGTGAGGGAGACGCGCGCCTGGCGATCGCTGACCATGAGCCAGAGGCTACCTGCGCCGCCGAGCTACCTCTGCGGTTCGCGTCCGGGTGCCGGGCGCCGGGGCATGGCTGAAAGAGACAGCCGAAAAAGGACGCCTGTTAATCTCGGCAGCGTGAAGCGTCTCGCCCCTTTCGCCTGGCTCGCGGTCGTGATCGCCGTGGTCGGGACGGCTCTAACCGGCAAAGCTCTAGGCATGTCGAACGTCTTCGTGGGCAGCGCTCTCGCGATCGCGGCGCTCGTCGGCGCCGCCGGCTACGCACTTCCTCCCCGCGATCTCGGTCACGTCGCGGGCGCCTTCATCTTCGCCGGCTTGTCGTTTCAGCAGTTCGCCGGCGCGATCGGCGGCACGACGAGAGTTGCGCTGTACGCCGCCGACGCAATCGCGTTGCTCGCCGCCGGCGCTGTGCTCGGGCTGAGCGTCCATCGCAGAGAAACGAGCCGGCGTGGGTCAGGCTCGGGCTCGGAGTCCGGGACTCCGGCGCCGCTCGACCGCGACCGGAGTCGCTAGGCGTCGGCAATCAGATCGTCGGGCTCGCTCATCGCCTCGATCGCCTCGAGCGCGTCCTCCATCCGGCTCTCGGGCACGAGCACCTTCTGCGGAGCGTCGGCGTTGTCGCCGGGGTCGCGCTCGACCGCGCACTCCAGCTCACACTCGATGCCGGCGGCTTGCAGCATCGACTCGATCTCCTCCGCCTCGGTGGCATCGGCGGCGACCGCTACCTGAACCATTCTCGTCATTCGGCCTTCTCCTCACTCGAAGTGCCGGGAACGGCCGGCTGCTGTCCAGCTCCGCTTCCGTCCTCGGGAAGCGCCCCACCCTTGATCAGACGGGGCTCACCCCGCTCCTGGAATGGCAACTCGATGATATCGAAGTCTTTCGGGACGGCCGTGTTCGCAAACAGCTCGCGCGCTTCGCGCAGCACCTCCGGGCCGAAATACCGGGTCGAGACGTGGGTGAGCGCGAGCATCTTCACGGCGCCCGCGAGAGCGACCTGAGCGGCCTCGGCCGCCGTCGAGTGCCGAGTTTCCTCGGCGCGCTCGCGTTCGTCGGCGCAGAAGGTCGCCTCGTGGACGAGGAGATCGGCGCCCCTGGCCGCTTCGACCACGGCTCGTGCCGGCGCGGTGTCGCCCGAGAGCACCAGCTTGCGCGCGGCCCGTGGCGGTCCCAGCACCTGCTCGGGCTTGACGACGACGCCATCGGCGAGCGTGACTGGCTCGCCATGTTGCAGGGCACCGCGCTCCGAGCCCGGCGGCACACCCAGCGAGTCGGCGGTCTCGACATCGAAACGCCCCGGTCGCGGCAGCTCCACGAGCGCGTAGCCGAGCGCCACGACGCCGTGCTCGACCGCGAAGGTCTCGAGCACGTAGCCGTCCCGCTCGAGCGACTCTCCGGGCCGCAGCTCCACCAGCTCGACCGCGAAGGTGAGGCGACCGAAGATCTTGCGCAGGCTGGCGAAGAGATCGTTCAGCCCGGGCGGGCCGTAAACGGTGATCGGCAACTCGCGCCCCCGGAGCGAGAAGGTCTTGAGCATCCCCGGTAAGCCCAGATAGTGATCGGCGTGAAAGTGGGTGAGGAAGACCTCGGTTAGATCGACCAGCCCGAGCGTCGAGCGCAGGAACTGGCGCTGTGTCCCCTCGCCGCAGTCGAAGAGCAGGCGCTCGCCGCCCCGGCGCACGACGAGCGCCGTCGGCGACCGCCTCGAGGTCGGCATCGAGCCCGCGGTACCGAGAAAGACGACGTCGAGATCCACGGCCGGATCTTACGCTCCGCCACCCCGGCTACCAGGCCACCGCTTCCTCTTGCTGACGACGAGGTGCACCTTCGTACCCTTCTTCAGGTGCTTACCTGCGCACGGGCTCGGCGAGATGGCGCGTCCCTTCGTGACCTTACGGGAGTAGGCCCGGCGGATCGTGCACTTGCCCTTTCTGATCGCGCGCTTGGCGGCTCGAGCGGGCCACCTCAGCTCCTTAGCCCAATGCTCCGCAGCCAGACACAGCAGGAGGCCGAGTCGAATAGTCCTAGACCGGGGTTAGTGCTTGATCTTGAACTTCTTGATCGCCGGAGTCTTGTCGACCCTGCCGGCGTGGTCCTTAGCCCTTACCCAGAAGGTGTGCTTACCGGGCTTCAGGGTCTTGTAGGTCTTGCCAGAACGGCAGGACGAGTACCTCGTCTTGTCCAGCTTGCACTGGAAGCTGTACGGCTTCGAGCCGCCGGAGCCGACGAACTTGAAGGTCGCCGTCCGCTTCCCGGAGTTGATCTTCGCCTTGGTGATCTTCGTCTGGGGCGGTTTTTTCGTCGTCTTCAGGTTGAAGGTGGCCTTCACCGAGTGGTTCCCGCTCATCGTCAGCATGCAGCTGCTCCGCCCTGAGCAAGCGCCAGAGAAGCCGGCGAAGGTGGAGCCAGCTCGTGGGCTAGCGCTCAAGCCGACCGAGCTACCGTAGGCGAAGGCGTGCGAGCAGGTAGAGCCGCAGTTGATCCCGGCCGGGCTCGAGGTGACCGTGCCGCTCCCACTCCCGCTCTTCGTGACGGAGAGCGTCCTCGTCTGCAGGGCGAACGTGGCCGTGACGGATCGGTCCGCATCCATCGTCAGCGAGCAGCTGCCCGTCCCCGAGCAGGCGCCCGACCAGCCGGCGAAGCTGGAGCCGGCTTGTGGGCTAACGCTCAAGCTGACCGAGCTACCGTAGGCGAAGGCGTGCGAGCAGGTAGAGCCGCAGTTGATCCCGGCCGGGTTGGAGGTGACCGTGCCTGTGCCGCCGCCGGCGCTTACCACCGCGAGCGTCCGCGGCGGCAGGAGGACATAGCGATAGATACCTGCATCCACCAACCCGCTCGCGGTGGTCAGAGATGTCCGGGGTGTTTCAGCAGCCGTGCCGGTGGTCGCTCCTGGGTCGCCACCGGATGTGGCTGCATAGCGGATCGTGCTCGCCGTGGTCGGAGATGTCTGGGGTGTTGCAGCAGCCGTGCTGCTGGTCGTTCCTGCGGCGCCACCGGATGTGGCTGCATAGAGGATCGTGTGGCCGTCCGCATCGGCGTAGCCCAGCGCCTGGATCTGGAGAGTGCCGAGAACCCCTGCCGCCTGCGTCCAGGTGTCTCCCGCGTTGGTCGATAGGGAAAGGCCGGTCCCGCCGGCGCCATAGAGTCGGGTGGAATCTCCATCGACGAACGTGGGATAGCCACCTTCCTGCGCCTTCTCCCATGTTGCGCCGCCGTCGAAGGAGCGGTAGGGACCTTGATCGGTCGCAACGAACAGAACCTGCCGAGGATGAGTGGCGATGGCGATCTTGTTCGCGTACTCCATGTACGGTTGCTGCAGATCATCGATGCGGTCCCAGTTCGCCCCGCTGTTCGTGCTCCGATAGACCCCCGTTCCGCCTGTTGCCAGGTAAACCAGCCCCGGCGTCTCAGGGTCAAAGGCGATACTCGAAATCCAGGCCAGGTCTTGCGGCATGGTGACGAGCTGCCAGGACACTCCGTAATCGCTGCTAGATAGCAGGCCTCCACCGGCGATAAGTGGAGCTGTCCCGGGGCTAGTTCGAAGACCGACCAGCAGATGGCCGGGGTGGTAAGGGTCTGCCGCCATGGCCCAGGGCATGCCGGTCGGCAAAGACGGGGACGTGTTCCATCCCAAGTCAGACCAATGCTCACCCACATCCGTACTCACGTAGAAGCCAGAGTCGGCTGCCACGTAGAGACGCTGGGGGTTAAAGGGGTCTTCGCGGACCTGTCGCACGGTGCCGGAACCAGCAATCGGGAGGTATGTCCAGTTGTTGGCGCCGTCATTGCTGCGATAGATCCCCGGCCAGCTGATAAACGTCGCAAAGACCCGCAGCGGATCGGCCCGGGAGACTTCCAGTGAGTAGCAGACCATGCCCGCCAGTCCCTGACTCTTGATCTTCCAGGTTTGACCGCCATCGGTGGTCTTCTGTACCCCGTAGGTACCGTCTCCGATGTAGCCGATCTGGAGATTGGCCGGGTCGAAGCTGATCTCGCCGTTGGCTGTCGTCGGGCCAAACCACTGCCAGTTCAGGCCGCCATCTGTGGAGTGATGCCGGCTGGTGTAGACCGAGTCTGCGCTGGTGAACGTGACGAACGAGGATCCGCCGCCGTCCGTTGGCGTCACGTCTTGCCAGCTTGTAAGGGCTGCATCCGTGCTCTTATAGATTTCGCCGGGATAGGAGCTGGAGGCGATCCACACTTCAGTGGGTCTATCGGGGTTGTAGGTGATCACCCCTGTATTTCCGAGACTGCTGAGGGAAGGCTTCTTGACCTCGCTCCAGGTGTCGCCACTATCGCTGGATTGAAAGACCCGCGCATCCGAGGTTGCCAGCACCATCTTCTGCGAAAGATCCGTGGGGTCAAAGGCGACGTCTTGAACGGCGAGGCCTTCCATGTCTGCCACGATCTGCCAGGACGTCCCGCCGTCTGTGGACTTGATCAATCCGAAGGCGTCGCCGGGATACGGATCACCATATTTTTGGGACGAACTAATGAAGAGAACCTGAGGATCGTGTGGCGATACATACACCTGTGGGAAGTTCAGGGAACGTCCGTCCGGCCAAGTGTTCGGCATCAACTTGGTCCAGGTGACACCTTCGTCCTGCGAACGGTGAAGACCTTTGTAGTCAAACCCGTATAGCCAGTCAGGGTTGTGTGGATCGACCGCGAACTTGCCGAAGTTGATGTATACATCAGCGCTGACGTATGTCCAGTGCTCGCCGGCATCCTGGCTACGGAACAGCCCTGCGATCCCGTCGGCCGGAGCGTAGAGGGTGTTGGGGTCGCCGGGCTTCATCAGGATCTGACGCACTTCTCCGCCGAAGAGGTCACCGCCGTTCCACTGTCCGATGCCCTGCGTGACGGTGAAAGCGCTTGCCAGCGTGGCGGTCCCGCCGTCCGGATTGACGACCGTGAGCGAATAGACGCCGGGGTCCATTCCCCAGGGCACGGTGGCGGTCAGGGTCGTGCTGTTCACCCAGGTCACGTCGGTCAAGGCCGTGCTTCCCAGCGAGGCCGTCGGCGAGGTCACCACGACCGTACCCGTGCCGTCCATCACGGCCGTGAAATCGGTCCCGGTGATGGTGACGGGAGTGTCGATGTCGTTGGGCGCAGAGGCGGGGTCGATGGCGCTCACCGTGGGGACGATCGGGTCCGCCAGAGCGGTCCAGGTCGGAGCGAGGCTCGCGAGCGTCGGTGGTTGGGCGCTGGTTGCCCCGCCCAGGGCGAGCGCCAGCAGGCCAGTAAGGGTGAGGGAGAGGAGGAGCTTCTTCATGGCACGACCCTCGGGGGAGTGGTGTGCCTCGTCGCCGCCGGCGGCGGGGTAAGGCCCGCGTGGCGCGGGCCACCGGGTGAGTATAGGCCGCTCGCAGGGCTGGTGACTGGGCCCCGTTCAGCGGTCCACGCCCTGGGATAGGAGGGAGCCGGCTGCAGTGTGCGTGGCAGCCGTCGCTGGGCGACGAGTGAGAGGTCAGGCCCGGCAATCGGCGCCGCTGCGCTGGCCTTGGCGTCACAGGTGATGAAGGACCTGTCGCGGCGGCGGAAGTCGACAGCACAACGGGTCGTCACTTCCCGATCGCCCGGACGGACTTGCCGCCTCCGTGGATTGCCGGTTCGAGTCCGCCTAAGGGTCTGAAAGGGGACAGCTCGAAACCGGCACAATGTACGCGACCTTTACAGGAGTGCCGGGCTCGAGGCGGAGGTCCGAAACAGCCTTCAACAAGGCTAATGAGAGATGGGCCGTGCTCGACTCGAACCAGGTGTCTCCCGCTTTCTCGGGGCGCCGCTGGCCGCGCTTTGCCGGAGGAGACAGTGTCGACACACGGCTCCGGAGAGCGAAGTGCGGTCAGCGGTGTCAGGCGGCTCCGAAGGCCGGTCGCGCCCGGCCGGTAGGAGCCGCCGGCCGAGGAAGCGGGACGGTTCTCGCTGGACATTAGTCGGTACCTGTCCTATCCTTCGCGCGCTTGAAGTAGGTCACTGCGGCTTTACCTCTTTTTGCGGTATGAGCTCTCAAGGCATACGCCAGCCTGTGCCTGATCGGTCGATCACGCTCATGCACGTCTTCTTGCTGGCGAGCGGCGCGATTTTGCTCGTCGCCGCGGCCACTCTCTCGGTCGTCCTCGGCTCTGTCGTTCGCAAACAGGCCAGCGCGGACGCTCGCGCCGACCTCAACCACGTCACCAGGATGGTCCTCTCCTCGAATCAGGTGGGGAATCTGCTGGTCGACCCGGCGCTGGTCTCGACGACCAGACACCGCCTGCTGCTCGATCCCAACATCGCCCAGGTGGAGGTCGTTCAGGACGGCCAGGCACCCCTCCTTTCGGCCGGTCGGGAGCAGATCGTCTTCCAGCAGCCGCTTCACAGCTCAGGCGGCAAGCGGGGAGTACTGCGCGTGCTTTCGAACCCGATCGACACGCGGCAAAGCACCAGCTCACGCGTCCGCTTCATCTGGGTTTCGGTCACGCTCGTATTCCTTGCTTTGTTCGCGGTTCTGGCGTTACTCGTACGCGGCGCCTCGCGCGCCCTGCAGCGGCGCCGGAGCGCTCTGCAGCAGCAGTCTCAGGCTCTACTCGATGCCTACCGGCGCCTCGAGCAGAGCTCGCTGGAGGCGATCGAGAGCCTGAACGCGACAGTCGACGCCAAGGATCCGTCCACGGCCGGACACTCGCAACGAGTGGTCGAGATCGCGCTGCGAATTGGCCGCGAGCTCGGCTTCGAGCCCGCACGACTCGAGCAACTGCGACTCGGTGCGCTCTTTCACGACATCGGCAAGCTCGCGGTTCCCGATGCCATTTTGCTCAAGCCGGGGCTCCTCACCCGCCAAGAGTTCGAGGTGATGAAGCGCCACTGCGACGACGGCGCCCGAATCGTCGATCGCTTCGGCCCCCTGCGCCCGGTTGTGTCGATCATCCGCCACCACCACGAGCGCTGGAGCGGCCACGGCTACCCCGTAGGCCTCGAGGGCGAGTCGATCCCGCTGGAGGCCTCGATAGTCGGCCTGGCGGACGCCTGGGATGCGATGACGACCAACCGGCCCTACAAGGAGATGCTGAGTATCGAGGAGGCGCGCGAAGAGGTCGAAGGATGTAGCGGCAGCCAGTTCCGGCCCGACGTCGTCGAAGCCATGCTGAGCGCCCTCGACAAGGATCCGAAGATCTTCACGCCGCTCGAGTGCAGGCCCTCGGAAGCAAGCGACCGCAACCACACGCGATCGCGGCTGCGAGCGGTCGATTCATTCAGTTTCGGCGAAGCTTGAGCCCGTCCGATTAACCCGACCCCGGCGTTCGCAGTCCGCTCACCGCTCCGGCGCCGGCCATGGCACGGCCGCCCGCTTGCTCGCCAGAACCGGCCTGCGGGCGCGGTGTCGGCGGTCGTAGCTCCTGCGCAGGTCGCGGGGGAGCGGTCTCGCTCCAGGCCTGCGGCGCCGGAGGAGCAGGCGCGGGCTGATGCCGGGTCGGAGGGACGTCAGGGTGCGCCGTTGGAGCCTCGATGGTCGCCTCATCCGGAGCGGGATCCTGCTCTAAGAGATCGCCGCCGATCGTGGCCAGCACGGCACCGAGCTGGGCACGAACCCGGTTGATCTCGGCGTTCAGCCGCTCGCGCTCGGCCATGGCGTCACGCACGATCTCGCGCGCCTCCGCCCGCGCTTCAGCCAAAACTGTCTCGCTTTCGCGCCGCGTCTGATCGGTAATCTGCTGCGAGGCCCGCTCGGCCGAGATCAGAGTCGTACGCAAGAGCTGCTCCAGCTCGCGGTAGCGCACCAACTCAGCCTCGAGCTGCTCGATCCTGTCGGCTACGTCGGCACGATCGCGCCAGACGTCCTCGAAGCTCGTCACCACGTTGGCGAGAAGCTCGTCGGTCTGCCTGATTTGGTAGCCGAAGAACGCCTTGCGGAGGCGGATGTGCCTGATTTCTACTGGCGTCAAAGCCATGGTTCTTGCCTCCTTTATCCGAACTGGGCGAGGATCGTGTTGACCACGTAGCCGAACGCGACGAGCGCGATCACGGCGATGATCGGTGACAGGTCGAACGCCCCCAGCGGTGGCAGCACGCGACGGAACAGGCGGAGATACGGATCGCAGGCGTCGAAAAGAAAACGCCGCAGCCAGTTTACGTTGCGGTTGTAGGGAAGCGGCACCCACGAACTGAGGACGTACAGGAAGATGACCAGCGAGTAGACGTAGACGCAGACACTCACGAGCTGCATCGCCGTGGAGACGACCGAGCAGAGCATCGTCAAGCTGGCCTCAGTGCCCATGTCGGCATATTCGTTCCGCTCGCTTCGGTTCCTACGCCTCTTCAGGAGACTCTTCGCTCGGCGTGAATCCGTCTCGGAACGCTATAACGCTAGGCTTGATTGAAGAAGCCGCGCTCGATCATGCGAGCGCGCTCCTCGGCCGAGACCTCCATGTGCTGCGGCGTGAGCAGGAAGACCTTGTCGGCGACCCGCTGCATACCGCCGTCTAACGCGTAGGTCAGGCCGCTGGCGAAGTCCACCAGCCGCTTCGAGAGCTCGCTGTCGACGCCCTGGAGGTTGAGGATCACGGGGATGCCCTGCTTGAAGTGGTCGGCGATCTGTTGAGCGTCGTTGAAGCCGCGAGGAATGACGAGGTGCACACGTGCCGGGGAGCTGCCGTCGTCGGCCGGTAGTGGCGCCGGTTCCACCCCACGTAGACGGCCCGCCGGGCGCAGTGTCACGCCGCGCTGCCGCGATCCTTCCGGCTCGCTCCATTCGTCGATCTCGGCCGCGCGGCGGCGCGGCGTCAAACGCCGCACATTCGGCCGTTCGCTGTAGGTGCGCTCGGCCTCCTCGGTGGCGTAACCGTCCTCGTCCCAATCCTCTTCTTCGGCTATGCCGAAATAGACGAGCGTCCGGTTCCAGACGTCCGCGAACCCCATATCGATTCGATTGTAGCCCCGGGGGCGGTTGACATCGGCAGGCGAGCGCTGTTTTCCGAAAAGTTGACTCCACCGCAACCTTGTGAGAAAGTTTCACTGCTGTCAAGCCGCCTATGAACCGCCGCCTGTTCGAACCGGATCGGAGCAGACCGGTGACGCCGACCAACCGGGTCGTGCTCCGTCGATACTCGCGCCTTCGGGACGCCCGCTCCGCTACGCCTGCATGGAACTCCCTTCAAAACGAAGCACTCCACCGCCTGGCCGCGCTCGGCAAGCGCGATGCGTTGCCCTCGGTCGCGCCCGTAGCCTCGGCTACGAACGCGGCGCTGCGTCCTAGCCTCGCACTCACCGATCACGGCCAGTCGGTGGGTCTTCATTCTGAAATGAGTTCATGGGAGTCGCCGGCCGAGCCCTAAGAGCTCGATCGCGAAGCTGAGAAAACGATGGGCGAAGGGAGATCAGCCGAGGCGCACACCAGAACGGTGCCCGGGAACTCGCTCTCGCCCGACACCTCGGCGCGCCGCGATGAATCCCCCGGTAACTGGAAGCCGCGCCTCGGCCCCACCCATGCCCTCCTCTCCCCCGAGCAGCTCCAGGCCGCCCACCTCCTGCACGAGCGAGCCCGGCTCAGCATCCCCGAGCTCGCACGCCGTGGCTACGAGCAGTGGGGATACTCCAACGTTCACTCTGCCACGGTCGCCCTCTATCGCCTCTTCCGTCGCTACGACTACCCCCCTCGCTCGAGAGCCGAAGCGAACAGACTGCTGGCCGAGAACGAAGCCGGGCGCTGTACCGGGGAGACGATCTACGGCAGACCCTGCAGGCGTTCGGCCATGATCGGCTCGCGCTTCTGCCCCTACCATCGGGCAGACGAAACGGAGCGAACGGCGCGGTAAACTCGCCGCGTGGCCGAACGGCGATCAGGCTGGGAAAAAGCGCTCGACTGCACACGCACCGAGATCCTTCTCGAGGCTTTCCTTGCCGCTACTCTACTCGCGCTCGGGATCGCTCTCCGCCCCGTCCGCTCGACCATCCTCGTCATCGTCGGCGGTATCGGAGCGGGCCTGTTCGTGCACGTCTGCAACCGCCTCGTTCTGGCTCAGCCGCCGTTCCTGCGCCGGATCGACTGGGGAGTCGATCCCCGTCCCGCGGCGCCGCAGCGAAGCCACGCCTCGGGCCTGCTCGTGGCCGTGCTGACAGCGGTTGGAATCGGAGTCGTGTATGCGATCGCGGGAAGGACCTGGATAGCGCTGATCGCCTTCTTCGGCGGCTCGTTCCTCGCCTACGCGCTGATCGCGCTCCTCCAGCGCATCTTTCTCGAACGCGATTTCGCCCGCAAGATCGCCGGGCTCTAGCTCCAGAGCACGCTGCCGACGCGAACGTAGGTGGCGCCCTCCTCGACGGCGACGAGGTAGTCCTGGCTGGTGCCCATCGAGAGCTCGGCGAGACCGAATCGCTCCGCAAGCTCACGCAACTGCCGGAAGTAGGGACGAGAGACTTCTGGATCTCCGGCGAGCGGCGGCATCGTCATCAGGCCGCGAACCTCGACGCCGGTCTCGGCACAGCAGGCCAGAAATCCCTCCAACTGTGCGGGCGAGACGCCTGACTTCGACTCCTCGCCGCTCAGGTTGACCTCGACCAGCGCCGGGATCGCCAGGCGCGCGAGCGCCGACTCGCTCGCCAGCGAATGGCAAAGCTCGCACAACTCGCTCACCTGCGGAGCCTTTCTGCTCTGCAGGTGGCCGATGAAGTGCCAGCGGAAGCTCGTCGCGTAACGCGCGTGCTTGGCGGCCAGATCCTGAGCGCGGTTCTCTCCGACCAGCTCTATCCCAGCCTCGGCCAGCACGCTCATCTCGTCGACCGAGACGTACTTGGTCGCGGCAACGACGGTAGCGCCCGCGCCCACCTGCACGCGGATCTTCTCGTAGCGCTCGTGGATCTCCTCAGCCGATCGCACCGATCACTCCCTGGCGCCCGGTTAGACCCTGATCGCGCCGATGCGAGAAGAAGAGCTCGGGATGACAGGCGGTGCAGATTTCCACCCGCTCGACGCTACTGCAGCCGGCCTCCTCGAGCGCCCTCTCGCCCGCCAACCACAGATCGACCTTACCGCCGGCGACGACCTCGCGCCCGAAGCGGCGCCGGAAACGGGCCGCGATCTCGTCGTCCACCTCGAAGCAGCAGGGTCCGATCGCGGGGCCCAGCACCGCTGCCGTGTGCCCACTAGCGAGCGCCCGGATCGCCGACCCGAGCACGCCCGCAAGCAGTCCGCGCCAACCCGCGTGCACGAGCGCGAGCGCGGGCGCACCGCCGTTCGTACGGGCGATCGCGACCGGAAGACAGTCGGCGGTCACGAGCAGCATCCCCTGACCGGGCTCCTCGCTCCAGAGGGCGTCACACTCGGGGAACTCGGGGTTCTTCGAGAGTAGTCCTCTCGGCTCGGCGCGCTGCGCCGCAGCGCCGTGCCTTTGCAGAGCCATGCTCGAGCGAGCGGGATCGATCTCCAGCTCCCGGCAGAGACGCGCCCGGTTCTCGAACACTCGCTCGGGCTCGTCGCCGGTTCGTTTGCCCAGGTTTAGCGAGGCGAACGGCCCCTTGCTGACACCGCCCTGACGGGTTGAGAAGGCGACCCGGTAAGGACCCGGTACCTGCCAGCGAAAGAGCATGCCCTCCACGCTCAGCCGTCCTCTTCGATCAGAGCGCGAGCGGCCTTCAGCTCGGCGGCGCGTCCGGAGAGGGCGCCGTTCAGCTTGCGCCGGCGCAGCTCGGCCAGGATCTCCCCCACCCGCGGCGACTGCCCGAGCCCCATCTCCACCAGGTCACCGCCGTCGATCTCGAGCTCGATCCCGCGCAGATGCTCGAAGTACTGCTCCAGTGCCGGCAGCTCCCGCATGGCGAGAGCGATCAGAGGCGCGTCGGGAGCAACCGGATCGGCCAGCGAGACGATCTCGGCCGGGCTCACATCGCGTTGCAGGCGCTCGACCAGCCGGGGCGCGAAAACGACCGCGCCCACGATCCGCTCGACGTCGCGGCGGCGCAGGCGCAGGCGACCGAGCCAGGAGTAGACCTCGTAGGTGGGCAGGCGACGCGCGAGCACGGCCAGACCGAGGCGCCAGCGCGGTACCTCCGGGGCGTAGCGGTCGCGGAGAACAAAGACGCGTTCGACCAGCTCGGCCGCCTCCTCGTCGGCTGCGAGGTGGGGATGCACAGCCGCGGCGACTCCGATCTCGGCCAGGCGCAGGATCGAGCGGGGCGCGTCGGTCTCGTCGAGGATGTCCATCAGCTCTTCGCGCAGGCGCGCCGAAGAGAGATCGTCGAAGAGGCCCATCTCGACGCAGCTGTGAGCAAGCGCAACGCCGTGCTCGTCCAGGCGAAAGCCGAGCCGGCTTTCGTAGCGAACGGCGCGGAAGATACGCGTCGGGTCGTCGACGAAGGAGAGGTTGTGAAGCACGCGCAGGCGCCTGTCGGCAATGTCCTGGCGGCCGCCGAAGGGATCGACGAGCCGACCGAAATCGCCCGCCTTGAGCGACACCGCCATCGCGTTGACGGTGAAATCTCGGCGGAAGAGATCCTCGCGGATGGTCGCGTGTTCGACCGAGGGCAGCGCCGCCGGCGCGTCGTAGAACTCGCTGCGAGTGGTAACGACGTCGACACGCGCACCGTCGCCGTAGAGCACGACCGCGGTTCCGAACTTCTCGTGCGCGCGGATGCGACCCTGCAGCAGTCGCGCCAGCTCCCGCGCCAGCCCGATCGCGTCGCCCTCGACGGCGATGTCGATGTCGAACCCCTCCGCCCCGAGCAGGACGTCGCGCACCGAGCCGCCTACCAGGAAGATACCCTCATGAGCGCCGCCGATGGTTGCGATCGCCTCGCGCAGCGGCGCAAGCTGCTTCAGGCTCTCGAGCTCCTTTCTCAGATCGACATCCACCACCGTCTCGGGCGCTTCCTGGCGCCCGAGGGCCGCGAGCAGATCGCCGCGCGTAACGACGCCGACAACCTCCCCGCCCTCGACGACGGCGATTCGGCCCTCGGGCGAGTCGACCAGCAGCCGCCGCAGCTCGGGCAGCGCGGTCGTCTGCTCGCAGACGGCGACCTCGAGCGCCATGATCGCCTTCACGGGCGCCTGATCGAGACCATGTCCGAGCGCCTTGTCCAGATCCTCGCGGTTGACCACGCCGCGCAGATGACTGTCCTCGAGCACGAGCAAGCCCGACTGGTGATAGCGCTGGCAGGCGGCCATCGCCTCGGCGACGGTCGTTTTGGGCGAGACCGAGCGCGCCGGCTTCGACATCACCTCGCTCGCGCGGCGCGCCGGCTCGAGCGCTGAGCTCAGACCATCCTCGACCATCTGCGACGCCTGCTCGAGCGAGACGCGAGCCGCGGCCGAGGCCGCGCCGCGATGACCGCCGCCTCCGAGCAATGCCGCCAGCTTGGCAGCGTCGAGCTCGGGCACACGGCTGCGAAAGACGCCGAGCACGCGCTTTTCCATCTCGACAAGGCAGGCGAGCGCGTCGCAATCGGTCAAATCGACCAGCTTGTGAGCGAGCAGAGCGATGTCCTCGAGGTAGCGCGGCCAGCGAGCGCATGCGATCAGAAGCTCGACTCCGGCCGCCTGCACGGGACGTATCGATGCCAGCAGCTCGCCCAGGAGCTCGAGCTCTTCGTCGCCGAGAGCGGGGCGCAAGAAGTGCCCAAGCTCTTCCAGGCGAGCACCGTGGCGCAGGCACCAGGCGAGCGCCTCGGCGTCCCTCTGCGTGGTCGAGGCGAAGGTGAGCGAGCCGGTGTCCTCATGGATGCCGAGGGCGAAGGCGGTCGCCTCGAGCGGGCTCACCACCAGCTCGCGCTCGGCCAGGATACCGACGAGCGTTGTCGTCAGCGCTCCCTCCCCGGTCAGGAAGAAGTTCTCGGACCGCGCCCATTCCGGACGATCTCGCTCGTGGTGGTCGAAGACGATCTTCTCCACGGCCGGGTCGAGCGCCAGCGACTCGAGCTCGCCCAGGCGCGATGCGTCCACGGTCTCGACCACGACCAGGCGGCGAACCTGCGAGCGCTCCAGTGAGGCGGCCTCGACCAGATCGAGTTCGTCGGCGTAGAGGCGCGCGAACTCACGCACGTTGCGAGCCAGCATCGGCTGTAGTACGACAGCAGAGCCCGGATAGAGGCGGCGCGCGGCCAGCATCGAGGCGAATGCGTCGAAGTCCGTACTCGAGTGGGTGGCGATGATCGTTTGTGCGCGCATACGGTAATTGTGACGGGCGCCGCTCTCGAGCCTCGGGTTACGTGCCGTCGCGCGAGCGAACGAACGCCAGCGTCGCCAGCGAAAGCAGCATCCAGGCCGCGAGATAGGCGAAGGCCGCGCGTGGTGAGACGAGTGTCCAGAGCCCGCCCGCTACGGCGCTGGCGGCGAAGTTGCCGAAACTCTGCACGGCCGCCAGCAGCCCGAACGCCGACCCGACCAGCTCCTCTGGCGCGAGCCCGGCGACGGCCGCACTCTCGGCCGTCTCGGCGAAGCCGATCCCGACTCCGGCGAAGACGAAGAAGACGGCAATCAGGACGATCGAGGAACCGGTTGCAGCCAGCCCGGCGTAGCCGATCGCGAAGGCCGCGACTCCGAGGCCGAACACGAGCATCATGCCTCGGCGATCGCCGAGGCGCCCACCGAGAAAGCTGGCGACAACGGCCGCCAGGTTGAAGCCGGCGTAGATGCCGAGCGCGATCTCGACCGCGCGGTGATTGCCGTGACCCGGCTGGAGCAGATCGGTAGCGCGCAAGATCAAGAGCGTCGCCGCCACGTTCCCTAGCTCGAAGGCCGAGACAGCCAGAAAGAGCCGGCCCAGGCGTCCGCGCAGAACAGGGCGCACGCGCAGGCGCAGTGGCCTGCGCTCGCCCCGCTTCGGCCTCGGAATGGCGCGGATGCCGATCACGATCGCCAGGGCGGCGAGGAGCCCGGGAACGACGCTGACGAGGATCGCCGTGCGAATGCCGACCAGTGCGACGAGCCCGATCGCCAGGAGCGGCCCACCAATCGCACCCAGGTTGTCCATCGCCCGCTCGTAGCCGAAGGCGCGTCCGTAGGTTCCCTCTGAGGCGGCTTCGGCGAGAAGCGCGCTGCGCGAGGGAGCACGCAACCCGCGCGCGATCCAGCCGGCGACGCGCAGAGCGCCCGCTTGCCAGACGGCCGTCGTCACTCCGATCGCCGCGGTGAGAATGGCCGTCACCGTGTAGCCGCCGACGGCGGTCTTGCGCCGGCGCCCCGGATCGTCGGCAATCGCACCGCCGGCCAGACGCGAGACTCCCCCCAGCCCGTCTGCAACGCCCTCGATCAGTCCGAGCGCGGCCGCCGGAGCGCCCAGCGTCGTCGTCAAGAAACTCGGTAAGAGCGACGTCGGTATCTCGTAGCCGAGGTCGGCGAAGAAGCTGGCGCCGCCGATTGCGGCGACGCTCCGAGTCAGCCAGCGTTCGTCCTCGCCCGGGGCGTGCGTTTTCGACTCCGCGTCGTTCATATCTGCCGCAGACCGGTTAGTCGACCAGAGCGACGGCGTCGATCTCGACGAGGGCTCCAGAAGGAAGCGCCGCTACCTGAACGGTCGCCCGGGCCGGCGGTTCTTCGCCGACGAACTCGGAGTAGACGGCATTCATCGCGGCGAAGTCGGCCAGGTCGGCCAGAAAGACGGTCGTCTTGAGCAGGCTACCGAGCCCGCTTCCGGCCTCTTCCAGGATCGCCTTGATGTTCTCGAGCACCTTACGCGTCTGCGCCTCGATGCTCTTGCCCTCGAGCGTGGTCTCGCCGGGAACGAGCCCGAGTTGGCCGGAGACGAAGACGAGACCGCCGGCGGAGATCGCCTGATTGTAGGGCGCTCCCTGGAAGGGCGAGGGCGCGGCCTCGGTGCGAACGACCTGCTTCTCGCTCAAGTTCTCTCTCCTCTCACCCGGCAGGCGGCCTCGAGCGCCACGCCGAGCGCCTTGAAGATCGCGTCGAGCACGTGCTGGGTGTCGCGGCCCTCGACAAGGCGAACGTGCAGCGTAATTCCGGCGGCGCGCGCCAGCTCGGTCAGGAAACGATCGGCCAGGTCGCCGGCGAGACCGCCGACATGAGCGGACGAGAGATCGAAATTGGTGACCAGACAGGGATCGTCGCTGAGGTCGAGCGAGACGTGCGCGAGCGCCTCGGCCGAGGGTACGTGTGCGCTTCCGTGCCCGTACGCTCCCTCGGCGCGCAGAAGCGTAGCCAGCGCGCTCCCGAACGCCTGCCCGGACTCGGCCACCTGCGTGTCGGCGCTGCCGGGGGCGACTCCGAGCGTGAGATCGAAACGTCCGTAACGCGCGAGTTGCTCCAGCAGCCGGTCAAGAACGGGGACACCGGTCTCGACGTGAGCCCGCTCTGCACCCGCCAGAGCCAGCCGGACTGCGCTTCGTGTGCCGGCGGTCTCGTCAGCGGCCATAGGGCACCCTATCTGAGAACTCGAATCAAAACGAAGCACTCGATCGTCTTCATTCCGCTTCGAGTCCTAACTGGAAATTCGCTCGATGCAAGCTCCGAGCGAGCACAGGCGCTCGTCGATGCGCTCGTAGCCGCGATCGATCTGACCGATGTTTCCGATCGTCGAGACACCGTCGGCGCAGAGGCTGGCGATCAGCATCGCCATGCCGGCGCGGATATCCGGACTCTCCATGCGGTCTCCGGCGAGCGGAGCCGGGCCGGTCACGACCGCCCGATGCGGATCGCAGAGGATGATCCGCGCGCCCATCCCGACCAGCTTGTCGACGAAGAAGAGCCTGCTCTCGAACATCTTCTCGAAGATCAGCACGGTACCGTGAGCCTGGGTGGCGATGACCACGGCGATCGAGGTCAGGTCGGCCGGGAACTGAGGCCAGGGCCCGTCCTCGATTTTCGGTATCGCTCCGCCGAGGTCGTCCTGGATCACCAGCTCCTGCCCGTCGGGGACGTGCACCGTGCAGTCGTCCAGCTCGAGCTGCACGCCCAGCCGTTCCAGGTGCGGCAGGATCGGGCGCAGATCCTCGCCGCTACAACCTTCGATCGTCAGCTCGCCGCGCGTTACCGCACCGAGGCCGATGAAGCTGGCGATCTCGATGTGATCGGGCGAGATGCGGTGCTCGCCGCCGTTCAGGCTGGGCACACCGCGGATGCGTAGGAGGTTGGAGCCGATGCCCTCGATCTCCGCCCCGAGCGAGACGAGGAAGCGGCACAGGTCCTGGACGTGCGGCTCGCCGGCGGCGTTGCCGATCACCGTCTCGCCCTCGGCCAGGACGGCCGCCATCACGACGTTCTCGGTACCCATCACGCTCGGCTCGTCGAGAAATAGCCTCTGGCCGCGCAGCTTGCCGACTCTCATCACGTAGTCGCGCTCGATCGCGATCTCCACGCCCAGCTCGACGAAGGCCTTGAGGTGCGTGTCGAGACGCCGGCGACCGATCACGTCGCCACCCGGCGCCGGGATTTTCACCTTGCCGGCGCGGGCAAGAAGCGGCCCGGCGAGTAGGAAAGATGCGCGGATACGACGGCAGAGCTCGGGGTCGAGGTCGGTGTTGGCGATCTCGCCGGCCTTGATGCGCACCTCGTTCGGGCCGGTCCACTTCGCCTCGGCACCGACGTGCGCGATCAGCTCCACCATTGTCTCGACGTCGAGGATACGGGGGACGTTCTGCAGCACCACCGGCTCGGCGCTGAGCAGCGAGGCGGCCAGGATCGGCAGGGCCGCGTTCTTGTTCCCGGCCGCGCGCACCGTCCCGGAAAGCGGGTGCCCACCCTCGATCACGAAGGATTCGCGGTGTAGGGCTTCGGCGACTGCGGCGTCGGTCATGGTCTCGGCGCCCGCTATCTACGAGCGAGCGCGGCTATCGTAGCTATCCGGTCTGCCGGAGGCTCGGACTGAAATCGGCTATTCGCGCCTACCTCGTCGCGCAGGGACGAGGTGACCGGGCGCGTTATGCTGCCGTCGATGCCTGCGAAACGCGAGCAAGCCTGGACGACGCTGACCGAATACACGAAGAGCGAGGCGCTGCGCCGGCACGCGCTCGCGGTCGAGGCGGCGGTTCGCGCGTACGCGCGCAAGTTCGGCGAGGACGAGGAGCTCTGGGGTATCGCCGCGCTCCTGCACGACTTCGACTACGAGATCCACCCGACCCTCGACGAGCATCCCCAGGCGGGCGCCCCGATCCTGCGCGAGCAGGGCTACCCCGAGGAGATCGTGCTGGCGGTTTTGTCCCACGCCAGCCATACGGGTGTACCGCGCGACACTCCGCTGCAAAAGACGATCTTCGCCTGCGACGAGCTGGCGGGCTTCGTCCACGCCTGCGGGCTGGTGCGCCCGGACGGGATCGACACGCTCGAGCCGAGGTCGGTGCGCAAGAAGCTGAAGCAGCCCTCGTTCGCCGCGGGGGTCAACCGCGACGAGGTCTACCAGGGTGCCGACGAGCTGGGCGTCGACCTCGATGAGCACATCGCCTTCGTGATCGCCGCGCTCAGGCCGATCGCGCCCGAGCTCGGGCTACGAACGGCTGCGAACACTTAGCGAGCAACCGCGAGACGGCGACCTCTATACCGCCCCTACTGCGCGCCGATGTATCTCTGAGCAACGAATGCCGCGAGAACGACGAGCGGCGCTGCGGCGATCAGCGGTCTCTTCACGATCCCTCCCCAGTCGCGTTTCAGATGGTTGAGTCTGCGCTCGCTGTTTCGAGCGACACTGGGATGTGCGTAGATCGAGATCGGCGCCGGCGCGAGCAGGAAGATCAGCACCGGCACGAAGAGAAGCGCTAGGCGCTTCAACTATCGTTTCGTCTTTACTCCGAGCCTAGTTAGCGCCGAACGTGATGTACGCCGGCAAGAGCAGAGCTAGCAGGGCGATCAACACCGGCAGTAGGAGAAGCGTAAGCCTCTTCATTTCTCTGAATCTCTCTTTCTGTCCCGTTAGGTACTGCCGAACATGATGTACCCCGGCAAGAGCAGAGCTAGCAACGCCGGCAGCGCTATCAGCATTAGTAGCTTCATTTTTCCTCCGAGCCTAGGAAGAGCCGAACATGATGTACGCCGGCACGAACAGGGCGATCAGCACCGGCAACAAGAGAAACGCGAGCCGCTTCATTGTTCTCTATCCTCCCGCGAGACGACAGAGCGACTGTACGACTTGCCCTAGGCGATGTCAACGAGCCCCGCGAGCAGCCGCTCGATGTCGTTCTCGTTCGTCCACCAGCCGCAGGAGGCGCGAATCAGGTTCCGTCCCGGAATGTCGCGGACGACGACGCCGCGCCCGTACAGGCGCCTGACGGTCTCCGCCGGATCACTCTCCGCTAGCCAGCTCACGAGGGTTCCCTGATCTGGAGCCGAGACAACTTCGACGCGTTCCGCCAGCGCCGAGCGGCAGCGCTCGGTCATCTCGGCGGCGCGCTCGTAGCTCCACTCGGGAACGGAGTCGAGCGCCGCGAGCAGCCCGGCCAGCACGCCCGGCGAGATCCACTGCGAGTCGAAGCGGGCGGCGCCCGGCCGCGGTTCGAACGCTCCGTCGGGCTTGAAGCTCTTCTGGGCGAAATAGCTCGGCTGGGCGACGCGTAGCCGCTCGGGCTCGCGAACGACGAGCGCTCCGACCCTGTCCGGACCGCAGAGCCACTTCTGCGCCGAGATGGTGAGGAAGTCGAGCCCGATGGCGTTGACCGGAATGGCGCCGACCGCCTGGGCGCCGTCGACGAGCACGGGCAGCCCGCTTCGCTCCCTGAGCTCGGCCACGGACAGGACGCGTCCGTCCGTCCAGAGCACCTGCGAGAGCGCTAGCAACCTGGTACGCGGCGCGACCGCGGCCAGGATCGTCTCGGGGTCGGGCTTGGCAACGACGACGCGGGCGCCGGAGGCGTGCAGGGGTCCGAGCAGGCCGAAGTGCTCGTCGGTCGTGGTCACGACCTCGTCCTCGCGCGAGAGGTCTAGCCCGCCCAGGACGATGTTGCAGCTGTCGGTGGTCGAGCAGGTGAGGGCGACCTGCTCCGGCTCGGCGCTCACGAGCGCCGCGATCCGTGCCCGCGCCTCGTTGCGGAGCTCGGTTACCTCGGTGAAGAAATTCGGCCCCGAGCGCCCGATCTCGAGATCACGCCGCTGCCTCTCCTCCATCGCCTCGATCGTGGCACGGGCGAGCGGCCCAAACGTTCCCGCGTTCAGATAGGCGTAATTCTCGAGAACCGGGAACTGGGCGCGCGCCTGGGCGAAGTCCATCGCCGGGACGATAACCGCTCCTACCCGACCCTGAGCTCGACCGGCGCGTGATCGGAGAGGATTCCGGACGCGGTCGTCCGCCGTGCCTCGGGCCAGACCTGGAGCGGGCTCGTCTCGCCGCCGCGGACAAGAATGTGGTCGATCCGCGAGCCCGCCAGCGAGAAGCCGGGCAGCTTGGGTAGCTGGCTCGGGCGCAGGTTGAAGTCGCCAGCCATGACGAGGACATCCTTGGACTGGGCGACCGACTCGACGAATGAAAGCGCGCGCAGTATCTCGGCGGCGCCGAGCTCGGGGCGGCCGGGCTCGCTCGAGGCGTGCAGATTGGCGATCACCATCCCCTCGAGACGAACGGCTTGGCAGATACGGCGCTCGCGCCGGCCGCGGCTGATGGTCGTCCAGAGCTCTTCGAGCGGGACGAGACGCGGACGGAGCAGAATCGCGTTCGCCTGCCCGGAGAACGCCGAACGGAAGAAACCCTGGTTGAGCCGTGTGATCCAGCCGCCCAGCCGGGCCGGGAACCAGACGCGGCGAGTGCTCCTCCAGATCGCCGTCATACCGCTCCAGTCCTCGAGATAGGCGCAGCCCCAGAGCGGGATTTCCTGCAGGCAGATGACGTCGGGACGGTCGGACGAAACCAGCCGCACCGACTCCTCGAGGTGACTGCGCCGGCCCCGGGGCGAAGTCATGCCGTGATAGAGGTTCCAGGAGCGCACGAGCATCGCCTCCGAGTGTACGAAACCGCCTGGCTGCCGCGATGCTTGGGAGCGCCTAACGAGACGAAGCGCTCCGCCTGGCCGGGCTCGACGGCGCGGTTTTCTTCTGGCGCGAACTCGACACGTTCTCGCGCGCGTTTTCTCGATACCGTTCTCCGCCCCGTGGGAGGGTGGGGGGAGGAGGGTGGATTAGCGAGGCGCCCAGGACTCCGAGAAATCGGGAATCGCACCCGGTCGACGGTTCTTCATTCCGCTCGGCGCTCTGGGGTGGCGGGCGGATTAGCGAGATGCCAGAGACTTCGAGAAGTTCCAGCTCGCGCCCGGTCGGCGGGTCGTCACTCCGTTAGACGCTCTACGCTTCCGCCGTGCGCGTAATCATCGCCGACCCGCCCGCCTTCACGCCGCCGTACGACCACGAGCTGGCGGCCGCGCTCGCCCGCGCCGGCGCAGAGGTCGAGCTGGTCAGCTCTCGCTTCCGCTTCGGGCCGGTGCCGGGTGCCGACGGTTACGTGCGCGAGGAGCTTTTCTATCCCGTCAGCTCGCGCCTGTTCAAGCGCTCGCGTCTGCGCCTGCCGATGAAGGTCTGCGAGCACCCGCTCGGGATGGCACGCCTGCGCCGGCGCCGCCCTGACGTCTTTCACTTTCAGTGGCTCGCCCTCCCCCAGCTCGATCGCTACCTGCTGCCCAAGAAGGCGCCGCTCGTCTTCACCGCTCACGACCTCCTGCCGCGGCGCACGGCCGGCAAGCGCGATCTCTGGCTCGAGCTGCTGCGCCGCTTCGACGCCGTCGTCGTGCACTCGAGCCGGGGACGCGAGACGCTGGCCGAGCTCGGCATCGCGGAGGAACGCTTGCACGTCGTTCCCCACCCCGTCTTCCGGAGCGACCCGCCGCGCGCCGATGACGGACGGACTCTGCTCAGCCTGGGAATGATCCGTCCCTACAAAGGGCTCGACGACGCAATTGAGGTGACGAAACGCCTCGGGGACGCGCGCCTACTCGTTGCCGGCGACTCGATCGAGCCGGTCGAGCCCTTCCGCGAGCAGGCCGGTGAGATCGCCGAGTTCCGGCTGGGCTGGCTCGACGACGCGGAGGTCGACCGCGCCCTCGCCGAGACGACTGTGGCGCTCTTCCCGTACCGGCCCGAGCTCGACCAGTCGGGCGCCCTCCTGCGCGCGCTCGGTGCCGGGGTGCCTGCCGTCGTCTACGACGTCGGCGGCCTGGCCGAGCCGGTGCGCCGCTTCGGCGCCGGCGCCGCCGTCCCACCCGGCGACGTCGAGGCAATGACCGAAGCCGTGCGCAAGCTGCTAAACGAGCCGAAGGCTCTCAACCGAGCCCGAAAAGGCGCCCTGGCCGCGCGCGAGGCGCTCAGCTGGGACGCGGCGGCGGCGAGCCACCTCGAGCTCTACGAGTCGCTGATCGCTAGCCCGCTCTGATCTCGATCAGCTTCTTCACGACCTCGAGCTCCCGCGAGGACGAAACGACGAGGAAGATCCAGCGCCCTTCGGCGTAGGGATCCGCGCTCTCAATCGCCGCGCGCAGCTCGGGGATCATCAACCCCTCAGGAACGAGCGCGATCCGGTCGTCTTTCAGGATCACCTGCGCCGTGAACGAGCCTACGTCCGGGTAGAGCGAGACGACCGCGCGACCCGACTTCTTAAACGCGAGCGCCCAGCCGTAGTTCTTCCCGTAGAACTTCCACTCGCTGCGCACGCGCAGCGAGCTCTCGACGAAGGCCGACAGCTGAGTCCAAAGCAGAGCCGCCTCGCCGAGCACCGCTTCGACCTCGGCCTCGTCCGGCCGGCTGGCCCGCTCGGTGAAGGCGCCGTGACTCACAGCATCATCCTTTCATGATCGTCCCGCAATCGCAGAAACGACATCCCGATCGGCAGCCCAGTCTCTTTTCGACCAGCGGGGATCGAACGCAGAGCGTGACGATGCCCGCGAAGCCGCCGCAGCCGACATGTGCGGCTGCGGCTAACCAAACGCCCGTCCTCAACACGACTCGAACCCCGCAAGGCAACCCGAACCATCTCGCCGCGCGTATAGGAGCAGAAAGTCAGAACGCCGAAGGCGCGATGACTTCTCGTGATCGCCTCCGCGAAGAATCGCAAGATTCTTCGCGGCTCAGTCGAGCACCCAGGCGTTGGCGCGCAGGATCGGGAAAGAGTCGCCGTCTTTCGTGATCCCGTCGACATCAACCTCGGGGCCGCCGATCATCAGGTCGGTGTGCACCTCCGACCAGTTGACGCCGCGACGAACGAGCTCCTCGGGCTCTAGCTCGAGCCCGCCTTCGATGCTGCCGGGGAAGCCGCGCCCGTAGGCGATGTGGCAGGCCGCGTTCTCGTCGTAGAGCGTGTTCAGGAAGATCATGTCCAGGTCGCCGACGCGCGAGGTGCGGTCTACGATCGAGACCTCGCCGAGGCGGCAGGCGTTCTCGTCCAAACGGGTCTGCGCCTCGACTGCCTCGGCGCCGACCGAGGCCGAGACCTCGACGATGCGCCCACCCTCGAAACGCAGCTCGAGATCGTGGGCGATCGTGCCGTCGAGCGAAAGCGGGCGGGTCGAGCGCACATGGCCCTCGGCGCGAAGCCGGTCGGGGGTCGCGAACACCTCCTCGGTCGGAAGGTTCGGCACAAAGGTCTGGCCGAAAACCGTCTTCCCTTGGGCGGCATGCCAGTAGGAGTCGGCTATCAGGCCGACAGTGAGATCGGTGCCGGGGCCCTGGAAGTGGATCGAGTCGAAGCGGCGCCGGTTGAGTATCTCCGCCCGCTTGGAGAGCCTGGCGAGGTGCTCGCGCCAGGCCGCGACGGGATCGGGCTCGTCGAGCCTGACCGTATGCTCGATCGCCCGCCAGAGGCGCTCGACGTCCGGCTCGCCGAAGATCGCCTTGGCCCAGCCCTCGGTCGGGGCGCCGATCAATGTCCAGGCGACCTGGTCGTCGATGTGCTGCTGGAGCGAGGTCTCGAGCAACTCCCGCTGCCTCGCCCCGGCGACGCGGGCGGGATCGAGATCCGAGAAGAGACCCGGCTCGGGGTCGCCCGAGAAGTTGATCTTGGCAGCCTTTTCCGCGGACGCGTACTTGAGGCGCTCGACCAGCCAGGGCTGCGACCAGGAGAGCATCTCCTCGGGTCCGCTCTCGATCAGCGACCGGCGCACGCGCTGATCGCAGTAGTTGACGTCGACGAAGCGCGCTCCGGCCCTGTAGGCGCAGTCAACAACGGCGCGCGCCAGCTCTGCCTGCTCGGGGTGGGCCTGAACGAGAAGAAGCTGCCCCGGCTGAAGATTGGCGCCCACCTCGACGGCGAGTTGGGCGTATCTCTCCAGCCGTCCGCCAGCGCTCATGCGAGCAACGATATACCGTCGGCTATCAAGGTGCGCGGACGATCGCCTCAGGGCGGCCGCTTCGGGCGTGTAGACCTGGCGGGGTAGGCCCTTAGGATCGGCGAACGCGGGCGAGTACGCGGAAGGTCGGCTGGCCGACGGGGAGCTCGCTGAACTCGGGATTGCGGCAGCCGAGCCGGTCGCGCCGGTGCGCATAACACTGGTCCACTTCGGCCTCGCACATCGGCAAAGGCTCGCGCTTCGCCTTGACCGCGCCGAAGCCCTTAGACTCCTCCGCCAGGCGCAGCAGCTCGAGATCGATCTCGACCTCGTAGATCTTCTGCATGCAGCCCACATAGGTGTGGTCGAAAGCCTCGTAGGCATAGAGGAACGGGCAGGAGCGCCGGATACAGGCGCCGGGGTAGACGACCTTGTCGCAGTGCACCTCACAGCGGCGGCATTCCGTCTCCTCCTGCGGCCTCAGAGGTAGACCAACAGCCTCACGGAGATGCTTGGACATACTCCGATTGTGCGCACGCCTCACCTACTCCGCAAGCCTTGACAGGAGCCCCAAACTGAGCTAGTCGAATCGAGTCTCTTAGCGAGCGATATCCGATCTCGCGCTCAATACCAGGGGCGCTATAGGGGAGTAACGGGATAAACAGCCCGTCGCCTGCGACGAGTAGGCACCACGTTCCACAGCCCGCCACCGAAAGCGCCAAGCGGAATGAAGACCCGCCGACTTGGTCGCTGAGGGACCATCTTCCTCCGCCCTCCCCTGAGCCACTCACCCGCGGGGTCGAGAGACGGTAGCCGCTCGTTACGCACGCGAACGTGAAACCTTTGTGCCAAGAACCGCCACCCCAACAATCTCGTTCCTCATCTGCCGACTCTCATTAGATTCGGACTCGCCACAATCCCCGGATGAGATCTCGCCGTCCTCGTTGTAGGGTGCTGCTGTGATCCGCCGCATCCTCTGGTTGGGCCTCGCGCTAGGGCCTCTGGCGATAGCCCTCGACGCCACCTCGGCCCTCTCGGAAACGCTCCTGTTCGCGATCGCCGCCCTGTCGCTGATCCCGCTCGCCTGGATTATCGGCGAGGCGACCGAGCACCTGGCCGAGCACACGGGCCCGGGAATCGGCGGCTTCTTCAACGCCACCTTCGGCAACGCGCCCGAGCTGATCATCGCGCTCTTTGCGGTGTCGAACGGGCTCACGGGCGTCGTGCGCGGGTCTCTGACCGGAAGCATCGTCGGCAACCTGCTTCTGGTTCTCGGAGCCTCGCTCGTGGTCGGTAAGAGCGGCAAAATCGACCTCGTCTCGTCTTTCACCTGGCTCGGATTGATCGGTCTCTCCGTGCTGCTCTTCCTGATTCCGGCAGCGCTCGCCTGGGCGGGCCATTCTTCCCGGCAGGTGACGGCGCTCTCGAGCGTCCCGGTCTCGGTCGCGCTACTCGCCTGCTACCTCGTGGTCACCTGGCGCGCACTCCGGCGCCACCGCCTTCTCCACGTCTCCGACCTCCCCGCCGAGATTCACGCCTGGTCGCTCCCGCTCTCGCTAGCCGCCCTGGCTGGCGCCACCTTTGTGACGGCCTTCGTGGCCGAGATCGTCGTGGGCACCATCGACACCTTCGCCAGGCACGCCCACCTGTCCGAGTTCTTCGTCGCCGCCGTCATCGTCGCCATCGCCGGCAACGCCGCCGAGCACGGGGGCGCGGTCGTCGTCGCCGCGCGCGGGCACATCAAGCTCGCCTCCGAGATCGCGCTCTCCTCGAGCGCCCAGGTGGCCGTTTTCCTGATCCCGGCCGTCGCGCTCGTCTCCTGGTTGATCAAGCCACTCGCGCTTTCCTTCCGCCCGGTGGAAATCGCGGCGCTGGCGTTGTCGACGGCGCTCGTCGGAGTGCTGCTCGCCCGGGGTCGTTCCAGCCGTCTGCACGGCGCCGCGCTCCTTGTTGCCTACGTGGCACTCGCCACCACCTTTTTCCTGGCCGGCCGCTAGCAACCGGCGGCGCTCGGGCTCGACCTGGCCGCACCGATGGAGTGTGGCTATCCGCACGGCCATACACCAGCTCACCCCATATCCGCTTCGCGCTCTGCACGAAAAGCTTGGGTACGCCAATCGAATGCAGGGAGGGTGAGATCGATGCAGGTGCAAAACGCGGTCGAGCCGGCAGCGATACTCGCCGGCCAACTGAACGGAGAACGCAGCGAGGCGGCCGCATACACCGTCGTGCGGGCGAACGAAATCTCTCGCCGCTATGGAGAGGGCGACACGGCCGTCGATGCTCTGCGCGGCATCTCGCTGGAGATCGGCGAGGGGCGCCTCACCGCCGTGATGGGACCTTCGGGCTCCGGCAAGTCAACGCTCATGCACATCCTGGCCGGGCTCGACCGGCCGAGCCTGGGCAGCGTGGAGATCGCCGGCACCGAGATCACGGCTCTCGACGACACCTCGTTGACGAAGTTGCGCCGCCGCCACGTCGGTTTCATCTTCCAGTTCTTCAATCTCCTCCCGATGCTGACGGCGCGCGAAAACATCGTGCTGCCGCTCGAGATCGCCGGTAAGAAGGTGAACGAGGCCTGGCTCGGCGAGCTGGTCGAGAAGATGGGACTCACGAACCGCCTCGATCACCGCCCGGCCGAGCTCTCGGGAGGACAGCAGCAGCGGGTGGCAATCGCGCGCTCGCTCGTCACCAGGCAGACCGTCCTGTTTGCCGACGAGCCGACCGGCAACCTCGACTCGCGAACGGGAGGCGAGATCCTCGAGCTCCTGCGCGACTCGGTCGACTCCTACGGCCAGACGATCGTCATGGTCACGCACGATCCGCGCGTGGCGACGGTCGCCGACCGCGTCCTCTTCCTCGCCGACGGTCTGATCGTCAAGGAGCTCTCCGGTACGACACCGGAAGAGGTTCATCGGGCGATCAACGAGCTCAGGAGGTGACGGACAGATGACACGCATAGCTCTCCGCGGCCTTTTCTCCCGCAAGCTGCGCACCTCCCTGACCGCACTGGCGATCGTGCTCGGCATCGCCATGGTCGCCGGCACCTACGTGCTCACCGACACGATCAACAAGTCGTTCAACACGCTCATGGCCTCCGCCCGCTCGGGCACATCGGCCGTTATCTCGGGCAAGTCGCTCGTTAACGGCGGCTCGACCAGCGACAGGCCCACGGTTCCCGCCTCTCTGCTCGAGCGAGTCGCCTCGGTTCCCGGCGTGCAGCGCGCCTACGGCGCCGTCGAGACCGAGTCGGCGCGCATGATCGATGCGAAGGGGAACACCGTCGGGCCGGCCGGCCCGCCCGCGCTCGGTTTCGGCCGTGACGCTTCGACGATCGGAAAGAAGGACGCATTCAAGATCGTCGAGGGGCGCTGGGCGAGCGGTCCCGGCGAGGTGGCGATCGATGTCTTAAGCGCCAAGAAGGCGCACGCCACGGTCGGCGACACGATTAGCGTCGAGGGCTCCGGCCCGCTCGAGCGCTTCCGCGTCGTCGGGCTGCTGCAATGGGGCTCGTCCAACTCGCTCGGCGGCGCGACGATGGCGGTCTTCAGCCTCGCCACCGGCCAGCGACTGTTCGGAATGACAGGAAGGCTGACCGAGATCGACGTCGATGCGAAAGCGGGTGTCTCGCCCGCTCACCTCGTCAAGGAGATCAAGCCTCTCCTGCCCGCGCACGTGCAAGCTCTGACCGTCGACGAGCAGATCAAGAAGGACCAGTCCGAGTGGACCTCGTTCGCCAAGATCATCCGTTACGCGCTGCTCACCTTCGCCGGTATCGCGCTCTTCGTCGGCGCCTTCGTGATCTTCAACACGCTCTCGATCACGGTTGCCCAGCGCACGCGCGAGATGGCGACCTTGCGCACGATCGGTGCCAGCCGGCGCCAGATCCTCGGCGGCGTCATCACCGAGGGACTGACGATCGGCCTGATCGCTTCGCTAGTCGGGATCGCATTCGGGATCGGGCTTGCAAAGCTCCTCTCGGCGCTGATGGGCACGATCGGCATCGACGTACCGAGAACTGCAACCGTCTACGCCCCGCGCACCTTCGTGATCAGCATCGCCACAGGCATCATCGTCACGCTTCTGGCTTCGCTCGGCCCGGCGCTCCGGGCGACCCGGGTGCCGCCGATCGCCGCCGTGCGTGAGGGCTCTACGCTGCCACGCGGCCGCTTCGCCTACCTGCGCCCGATCGTCTCGGGGCTCCTGCTCGCGACGTCGCTCGCCGCGATCGGAATGGGTCTCTTCGGGTCCGTCGGTCAGGCCAGTCAGAGGCTGATCACACTCGCCGCCGGCTGCGCTCTCTTCTTCATCGCGTTGGCACTCGTCTCTTCGCATTTCATGCGGCCGCTTGCGCGACTGGTCGGCTCGCCGGGATCGATCCTCGGCGGCGTTTCGGGCAAGCTCGCGCGCGAGAACGCCATGCGTGCGCCCGCTCGAACCGCTTCGACCGCGGCCGCGTTGATGATCGGTCTGGCTCTCGTCACCTTCGTCTCGGTGCTGGCACGCGGTCTCACGCGCTCGACCGAGGTTGCGATCAAGAAGCAGGTTTCGACCGACTACGTCGTCGCGGCCAAGCCCGGTGGCAACGCCTTCTCGAACGCCACCGCGAGCACGCTCGCTCGCGTGCCGGGGGTCGAGAAGGCGGTCGCACTTCGCTCCGACACGGTCATCGCCTACCGAAAGCAGGCTCAGATCACGGGCATTGATCCGACCGTGATCCGTTCGGTTTACCACTTCAATTGGAAGGACGGGTCGAGCGACTCGCTCGCGAGACTCGATAAGGACGGAGCGATCCTCCAGGACTCCTTCGCCCGCGAGCACCACCTGTCAGCGGGCGACCGTCTTACCGTCACGATGCCGGACGGGCGGAAGCTGTCCTTGCGCGTGGTCGCCACCAACAAGCAATCGGAGTTCTTCTCCCTGCTCGGGCAGATCACCGTCTCCCAAGCCGGTTTCGACGCCGCCTATAAAAACCCGAAGACAACCACGGCTCTCTTCCTGCGCACCGCCGGCGGCCAGTCCGAGGCGATCGCAGGCAGACTACGCTCGGCCCTCGTAGCCTTCCCGAGCGTGCAACTGCGAACCGAGCAGCAGGCGATCGACGATCAGAGCTCAGGGATGAACGCGCTGCTGGCGATGTTCTACGTCCTGCTCGGGCTTGCGGTCGTGATCAGTTTCTTCGGCATCGTCAACACGCTGGCGCTGTCCGTGTTCGAGCGCACGCGCGAGCTAGGGATGCTGCGGGCGGTCGGCATGACCCGCCGGCAGGCGCGCAGGATGATCCGCCACGAGAGCGTGACCATCTGCCTGATCGGAGCCGCACTCGGGATTCCGGTCGGCGTCTTCCTGGCGGCGATGGCCACCACGGCGCTCAGCCGTTACGACGTCGTCTTCTCGCTGCCCGTCGTCTCGCTCACCGTTTTCGCCCTGGCGGCGGTGGTGGCGGGAATGCTCGCCGCGATCCTGCCCGCCAGGCGAGCTTCGAGGCTGAACGTGCTCGAGGCACTGCAGTACGAGTAAGAGTCCTGCCCACGTCAACGATTCGAAATCCGTACATCTCCGTAACAAGACCTAGAACATGCACTCATAGAGATATGGCTACTATCGTTCCGGCGCCAAGCTGGCAGCGCTGCCGTCACGCACACAGGAGGAACGTATGAGCACCCGAGCTACGAAGAAGCTTGCAAGTAAGACCGCGGAGCTGGACGGTATCGCCGTGCACGCGGTCGAAATCACCCGCCGCTACGGCGAGGGCGACACCGCCGTCGACGCCTTGCGCGGCGTCTCGCTCGACGTCCCGACCGGGCGCCTTACGGCGATCATGGGCCCTTCGGGCTCCGGTAAGTCCACGCTCATGCACATCCTGGCCGGACTGGACAAGCCGACCTCGGGTTCGGTCGAGATCGACGGCGCCGAGATAACCGAACTCGATGACACCGCCTTGACCAAGCTCCGCCGCAAGCACGTCGGCTTCATCTTCCAGTTCTTCAATCTCCTGCCGATGCTGACGGCCCGCGAGAACATCATCCTGCCGCTCGAGATCGCCGGCGAGAAGGTCGATCCCGACTGGTTCAACGAGGTCGTCACCAAGGTGAGGCTCTCCAAGCGTCTGACTCACCGCCCGGCCCAGCTTTCCGGCGGCCAGCAGCAGCGAGTCGCGATCGCCCGAGCTTTGATCTCGCGCCCGACCGTGCTCTTCGCCGACGAGCCGACCGGCAACCTCGACTCGCGAACCGGCGGCGAGATCCTCGACCTCCTGCACGACTCGGTCGAGACGCTCGGGCAGACGATCGTCATGGTCACCCACGACGCCCGCGTTGCAACGATCGCCGACCGCGTCCTCTTCCTCGGCGACGGCGAGATCGTCAGGGAACTCCCGGAGACAACTCCCGAGGAGATCCAGAAGGCGATCCAGGAGATCGGGCGCAAATGATCCGGATCACCTTGCGCGGGCTTCTGACTCGCAAGCTGCGCTCCAGCCTCACAGCGATCGCGATCGTGCTCGGTATCGCCATGATCAGCGGCACCTACGTCCTCACCGACACGATCAACGGTTCCTTCGACAGTCTCTACCAGCAGATCTACAAGGGAACGGACGCGAATATCACCGGCCGCTCGGTCGTGAACAACGACTACAGCGGGATGGGCATCACGCCGAGCTTTTCGGAGTCCTTGCTCGCGAAGGTTCGTGCGGTTCCAGACGTAAAGGCCGCGAGCGGTGGAGTCGGAAGCGGCTCTTGCTCAATCGTCGGTAAGAACGGCAAGGTCATCGCCACCGGCGGCGCGCCGAACCTCGGTTACAGCATCGATCACTCGATTCCGGAGCTAAACATTGTGACGCTGGTCTCGGGCTCCTGGCCGAAGAAGAACGAGGTCGTGATCGACCAGGGCGCCGCCCGCAAAGCCGGCTACGAGGCCGGCGACATGATCGGCATCCTCGTGAACGGCCCGGTACGCAAGATGCGGCTCTCCGGCATCATCAGGTTCGGAGAGTCGAACGGCATCCTGGGCGCCACGCTAGCCGGCTTCGACTTGGCCACGGCGCAGCAGCTTTTCGACCGCCAGGGAAAGCTCGACACCATCCAGGCCGTCGCCAAGCCCGGAGTCTCCCCGGAGAAACTGGTGCAAGAACTGCGTCGCGCTCTGCCGAAAGACCTAACCGTTCGAACGGGTCAGCAAGAGGCCTCGAAGGCGTCGTCGGACACCTCTAAGCAGATCTCCGCCTTCCAGTACTTCCTACTCGCCTTCGCCGGTATCGCCCTTTTCGTCGGCAGCTTCGTGATCATCAACACGCTCTCGATCACGGTCGCCCAGCGTACGCGCGAGTTCGCCACGCTGAGGACGCTCGGCGGATCGCGTCTGCAGATTCTGGGCTCGGTTCTGGTCGAGGCGATAATCATCGGAATCGCGGCTTCGCTCAGCGGTCTCTTGCTCGGGTTCGGCCTCGCGATCGGCCTCATGCGCTTGTTCGAGAAGCTGGGGCTGCAACTGCCGAAGAACGCGATGGTGATCGAGTCGCGCACTGTGGTCGTCTCTCTGGTCGTGGGCGTCGTCGTGACGCTGATCGCCAGTATCTGGCCTGCCCTGCGGGCTGTTCGCGTTCCTCCGATCGCCGCCGTTCGGGAGGGAGCGGTTCTACCGCCCTCGTTCTTCCACGCCTACCGAACGCCCGGCTCGCTGGCGCTGGTGGCAATGGGCTTCGGCGCGCTTCTCTCGGGCTTGTTCGTGCACGGTCTGGGAACCGGATTGACCCTGATCCTCCTGGGAGGAGGCGCGCTACTCATCTTCGTAGGCGTGGCGATCGTGGCGGCCCGCGTCGTCAAGCCGATAGCGCGAGCGGTCAGTCCGATCGGAACGCTCGCCGTCATTCTGCTGTCGACCTTGATCTGGCCGTTCTCGTTCTTGCTCTGGCTGTTCAGCCTCGCCATCGGACGACGAAAGGAGTTCCCGGACTTCTGGCCCTTCGTGCTCTTGCTCTGGCTGATCAGGTCGGCACGTGGGAAGAAACCGAGATTCTCCAGCCTGATACCCGACCGGGCCATGAATCGCCTGGCGCTCGCGAACTCGGGCCGGAGCCCCGAACGAACGGCTTCCTCGGCCGCGGCCCTGATGATCGGGTGCGCCCTGGTCACCCTCGTCGCTGTGCTCTCGGCGAGCCTGATCGGCTCCTTCAAGGGCGCGGTCGACTCGATCTTCACCGGAAACTACGCTCTGATGCCCGTCAACTCGAGCTCCGCGACCGGCATCCCGATCGCCTCCGGCGAGGCCGTGGCCAAGGTGCCCGGCGTCGAGGCGATCTCGAGCGTTCGCATGGGCTTTGCGCGCGTTTTCGGAAAGAACATGATGGTCACCGCCCTCGACGGGCAGCCCTCAAAGGTCTTCCGGCTCAAGTGGAAGGCCGGCTCGGAAAGCACGCTCGACTCGCTCGGCGCGACCGGCGCCGTGGTCAGCGACTCCTTCGCCAAGTCGCATCATCTGAATATCCAATCAGGGCTGAAGGTCATCACCCCGGCCGGAAAGCCTCTCTATCTGGACGTCGCCGGAATCTTCAGGCCGCCGACGGGAGGCTCTGCGTTCGCCGACGTGACCTTCTCGGCCAAGACGTTCGACGCCAACTTCCAGGACCCGGCGAACATGTACACGCTCCTGAACATGAAGGGCGGGGCAAGCGAGGCCAACTCCAAGGCTCTCGACAAGGCGTTGAAGGGCTTCCCTAACGCCCAAGCGCAGACACGCAAAGAGTTCGTGGACGCCCAGATCGCCTCGCTCAACCCGATCCTGATGGTGCTCTACGTACTGCTTGCCTTCTCAGTCCTGATCAGCTTCGTCGGCATCGTCGTGATGCTCGTCCTGACCGTGTACGAACGAACCCGGGAGCTGGGAATGCTGCGCGCGATCGGCATCACGCAGCGACAAACGAGGCGCATGATCAGGCACGAGAGCGTGATCACGGCTCTGATCGGCGGCGCTCTGGGAATCGCGCTCGGGGTCGTTTTCGGCGCGCTCCTGGTTAGCCGAATCCCCTACGTGAGCTTCACGCTTCCCGTCGGGCAGCTGTTCTTCTTCGCGATCCTCGCCGTGATCATCGGCATTGCCGCGGCGATCTTCCCGGCACGGCGCGCGGCGAAGCTGAACGTCCTCGAGGCTCTCCAATACGAATAGCGAGTCGGGAATAGCGTGAGCGAGCCCGCGGGGTCAATAAAGACGGGACGATGATCCACGTCACTATCCGCGGGCTTCTCACGCGCAAGCTGCGCTCGAGCCTGACCGCGATCGCGATCGTGCTCGGCGTGGCGATGATCAGCGGCACCTACATCCTCACCGACACGATGCTCGGGGCCGTGCACACGATCTTCGGCTCGGTCTACAAGAACACGAGCGCCGTCATCACGGGCAAGTCCGCCGTCGGCACGAGCGACAACGGCCTCAACCTGACACTGCCGAGCTTCCCCGAGAGCCTGCTCGCGAAGGTGCGAAAGCTCCCCGACGTCAAGGACGCGGTCGGCTCGGTGCAGTCGTTCGAGACGAAGATCCTGGGACGGAACGGCAAGGTCGCCGGCCGCGGAGGCACGCTCGGCTTCTCCGTGCACCACAACTCGAACATGGAGTTCAACCCGCTCACACTCGTCGCCGGACGCTGGGCCAGGGGACCGAACGAGGTTGTGATTGACAAGGCAACGGCCGATGCCCAGGGTTACGGGATCGGTAGCAGCGTCCCGATCGAGATTCGCGGGCCGGTTCGCCAATTCAGGCTCGTCGGCATCGCCAAGCTCGGCGGCGTTTCGTCGCTAGGGGGAACGACATTCGCCTGCTTCGACTTCCCAACCGCTCAGGCTCTGTTCGGTAAAAGAGGGCGCCTCGACATCATTCGTTTGGCGGCGCGCCCGAACGTATCGGATGCGCGACTCCTGAAGCAGATCCGCTCGATCCTGCCGCCCGGCACGCAGGTGAAGACGGGCGCCCAGCAGGCGGCTAGCGACGCTTCGTCCTCGAACAAGGTCTTGAACATCTTTCAAAAAGCGCTGCTTGCGTTCGGCTTCATCGCGCTCTTTGTCGGCGCCTTCGTGATCTTCAACACGCTCTCGATCACGGTCGCCCAACGCACGCGCGAGTTCGCCACCCTGCGCACGCTCGGCGCCTCGCGCAATCAGGTTCTCTCCTCAGTGCTGGGCGAGGGCTTCGCCATCGGCGTTCTGGCCTCGTCGGCCGGCCTCGGCGCCGGCTTCGGGATAGCGCACGGACTGCAACGCCTGTTCGGGAGCTTCGGCATCGAGCTTCCGCTCGGCAGCCTCGTCTTCGCACCGCGCACTCTCGTCGTGTCGCTCCTCGTGGGGACGATCGTGACGGTCGGCGCCAGCCTTTTCCCCGCTCTGCGCGCGACACGCGTTCCTCCGATCGCCGCGGCGCGCGAGGGCGCCACGCTCCCGCGCGGGCGCTTCGCCTGGCTCGTTCCCTACCTCGGCGTCGTAGTGCTCGCGCTCGGAACGCTCTTCCTCTGCCTCGGTCTCTTACTCCAAGGCGTCGCGACCGGCCGTCGCCTGGCCCTACTCGGCGCCGGCGGCGTGCTCGTCTTTCTCGGGGTCGCTCTGTTCTCCGCGCCGCTCGTGCGCCCGCTTGCCTCGGTGCTCGGCGCTCCGACCTCCAGGCTGGGCGGCTCCGCGGGCAAGATCGCTCGCGGTAACGCGACCCGTAACCCCGGCCGTACCGCCGCGACCTCGGCGGCGCTAATGATCGGGCTCGCGCTCGTCACCTTTGTCGCCGTCTTCGGCCAGGGGATCAGGCTGCCGTTCGTCCAGGCGGTCGACCAGATGTTCGTCGCCGACTACGCGGTCGTCGCTCAGGACGGCTTCTCACCGATCTCGCCCGCCTCCGAGCAGACGCTTGGGCGACTCCCCTCGGTCACCGCCGTCTCCGGCCTTCGTTTCGGAAGCGGGCGTGCTTTCGGTAAGACGATCGACGTCAGCGGAGCCTCGCCCGACGTCGGCCGCGTCGTCAGCATCGACTGGACGACCGGAAAGAACGCCTCCGTTCGGCTCGGCGCACGCGGTACCTTCGTCGACAGCGACTACGCCGACACGCACAACCTCCGGCTGGGCTCGCCGATCCGCCTGCTCACACCCAGCGGACGGACGCTCCGGCTTCGCGTACTCGGCATCTATAAGCGACCGGTGGGCGGGTCGGCCTTCGCGCGCGTAACGATCTCGACGCGCACCTTCGACGCCAACTTCCCGAGCCCGATGGACTTCGCCATCCTGCTGAACATCCGCGGTGGCGTGACAACCGCGAACACGAAAACGCTCGAGCACACCCTTGCTCCCTTCCCGGACGAGAAGGTCCAGACCAAGGTTCAGTTCAAGGCCTCGCGCCTGCAGGGTCTCAACCAGCTCCTGAATCTGCTCTACGTCCTGCTCGCACTCTCCATCCTCGTCAGCTTCTTCGGCATCGTCAACACGCTCGTGCTCTCGATCTTCGAGCGCACGCGCGAGATCGGCATGCTGCGGGCGATTGGGATGACGCGGCGCCAGACGCGGCGGATGGTGCGCTACGAGAGCGTCACGACGGCGCTGATCGGCGCCTCGCTAGGGATCGCGCTCGGGCTGGCGCTGGCGGCTCTCGTCACCTCGGTGCTGAAGAAGTACGGCATCGTCTTTGCGGTGCCCTGGGGATCGCTTCTCGTGTTCGCGATCGCGGCAATCGTGGTCGGACTCGTGGCCGCGATCCTGCCCGCCCGCCGCGCCGCACGCCTGAACGTGCTCGAAGCGCTGCAGTACGAGTAGGAACTACTCTCAACTGGAGATGGACCGCGACCTACTCGAGCAGATGCTCGCCAACCTCGGCCAGCCCGCCTACCGCGCCCGCCAGGTGTGGGAGCGCGCCTGCGCCGGCGCGGGCTCCTACGAGGAGATGACCTCGCTACCCAAGTCCTTGCGCTCCGAGCTTCCAGGTCGCGTGCCTTTTTCCACGCTCGAGCTCGAGCGCCGGCTCGAGGCCAGCGACGGCACGGTCAAGGTGCTCTTTCGCACTCACGACGGGCACCCCGTCGAGTCGGTGTTGATGCGCTACCGCGACGGACGCCGCTCGGTCTGCATCTCGACCCAGTCGGGCTGCCCGCTCAAGTGCACCTTCTGCGCCAGCGGCCAGATGGGCTTCCGGCGCAACCTGAGCGCCTGGGAGATCGTTGAGCAGGCGCTCTACTTCCGCCGCGTCGAGGCGATCAGCAACGTCGCTCTCATGGGCATGGGCGAACCGCTGATGAACCTGGAGGCCGTTCTAACGGCCGTTCGCGCCCTGCCCGACCTCGGCGTGGGCGCACGCCACACGGCGATCTCGACCGCCGGCTGGGTGCCCGGCATCGACCGTCTCGCCGGTGAAGGGCTCCCCGTACGGCTGGCACTCTCGCTGCACGCGCCCGACGACGAGCTGCGCCGCACGCTGATGCCGGTCACCGACCGCTATCCGATCGCCGAGGTGCTGGCTGCCTGCAAGCGCTTTTACGCCGCGCGCCGGCGCAAGGTGCTGGTCGAGTACCTGATGCTCGCCGGCGTCAACGACCGGCTCGATCAGGCGCGGGCGCTCGCACGGCTGCTCAACCCGAGGGTTTTCAAGCTCAACCTGATCCCCTACAACGAGACCGGCGCCTTCCGCGGTTCCAGCCGTGCCGCGATCGACTCCTTCCGCGAGACACTCTCCAAGGGCGGGCTCGAGGCGACGGTGCGGGTGGCCCGTGGACGCGAGATCGAGGCCGCCTGCGGTCAGCTCGCCGGGGCACCCGGTACGGCTGGCCGAACCCGAGGAGACCGGCCGGCCGTATCGCCGACGGCGTAGACGTTGTGAGAGAGTACGCCCCATGATCGCGGTCGAAGACCTCCGTAAGCGCTACGGCAAGAAGACGCTCGCCGTCGACGGGCTCAGCTTCACCGTCGAGCCCGGGCGCGTGGTCGGCTTCCTCGGCCCGAACGGCGCCGGTAAGACAACGACGCTGCGCGTACTGCTCGGGCTCGTGCGTGCCAACTCCGGCCAGGCAACGATCAACGGTAAGAGATACGTCGATCTCGAGCGCCCTTTCTGCCAGGTCGGAGCCGTGCTCGAGGCCTCCGGCTTCCACCCCGGTCGCAAGGCTCGTAACCATCTGCGCGTACTCGCCCGGGCCGGCCACGCGCCCAAGGCACGCGTCGACGAGGTGCTGAAGATCGTCGGGCTCGAGGGTGCCGCAAACAAGAGGGTCGGCGGCTACTCGCTCGGGATGCGCCAGCGCCTGGCGCTCGCCGCGGCGCTGCTCGGCGACCCCGGCGTTCTGATTTTGGACGAGCCCGCAAACGGCCTCGACCCCGAAGGGATTCGCTGGCTCCGTGACACGCTACGCTCGCTCGCCGCGGAAGGCCGGGCCGTGCTCATCTCGAGCCACGTGCTGGCCGAGGTCGAACAGACCGTCGACGAGGTCGTGATCATCAACAAGGGTAAGTTCGTCGCGCACGGCAGCGTGGAGAGCCTCACCCGTAGCGTCGAAGGGCGCGTTCGCGTTCGCAGCCCGCAGGCGGCGAAACTCGAGAAGCAGCTCGCCAAGGCCGGCCTCAAGGTCGACGCCGACGGGGATGCCCTGCTGGTTACCGGCGGCGCCAGCTCGCAGATCGGAGAGATCGCCGCCAAATCGCAGGTGGTTCTGCACGAACTGACTCCGATTGCGACACAGCTCGAGGATGTCTTCTTCGCGCTCACTACCGAGGAGCAGAGATGATCGCCTCGCTCTCCTCCGAGTGGCTGAAGATCCGTACCACACGCACCATCTTCTGGCTGCTCGTTGCGCTCACCGCGTTGGTCACGTTGTTCGCCGTCGCCAGCGTCGCCGGCGAACACAAGGAAAACATCTCGAGCCCGCACAACCAGCTCGACCTGCTCGGAATCGGATTCCTCGCACTCCTCATCGCCCTGATCATGGGCCTGATCGTCTCGACGGGCGAGTTCCGCCACGGCACGATTACTCCGACACTGCTCGCAACTCCATCGCGCGCATCGGTCGCGATCTCGAAGGCGATCGCCGGGATGCTGTTCGGTGTCGCGCTGGTCGCGCTTGCCGAAGGATTCGTGGCCTTTGAGCTCGCCATTGCCTTGCCCATAAAGGGCGTCGACTTCGTAATCCAGGCCGGCCCCGCCGCGGGTTTTCTCGGCCGCGTACTGTTCGCGGCAGCGCTCTGGGGAGCGATCGGCAGCGGTATCGGCCTTGCCATCCGCAACCAGATCGGCGCCGTGGTTGGTTGTTTCGCTTGGCTCTTCTTCGTCGAGCGGCTCATCACCGCGATCTTGCGCGTGCACGCGATCAACTCACACGCCGGACGTTTCCTTCCGCTTCAGGCAACGGGCGCCGTCCTGAACACAGGAACGCGCAACTCCGGGGACCTGCTCAGCCACGCGGCCGGAATGGCCGTCCTCTGCGGTTGGATGGCGCTGGCAACGGTCCTGGCGCTGGTACTGCTAGGGCGCCGCGACGTCAGCTAGCTCACGGCTGGGCTCTAGCGCTGGATCCGCCCGCTCGAATCGATGGCGACGACCGGCTCGCGCCTCACCGCGAGCACGCCGGAGCAGGCGAACCCGAGAAGTAGAGCCACGATCGCCACGTAGCCGCCCGTCTGCAACACGAAGCTGCCGTGCCTGACGAGAGTGGCGACTAGAGTGCCGATCGCGATCGCCCAGAGAGCGAAGGCCAGCATCAGTTTCTGGAAGTACCACTTCTGCGTGAAGACCATGTCCACGGCAAGCTCTGCCTTCAGCTCCTTCGCATACTCCTTCGCGACCCCACGCTCACGGAACCACCCCTTGGGCAGTAACCGCGTCGGCATGAGTAGAGCGCAGATGATCGCAATGAGACCTATCTGCCAGCCGATCATGATCATGCCTTTGTCTCCGTACGTCGCAACCACGAAGTGTGAGAGTGTCTGCGACCCCAGTTTGTCGGTCCCCTTCAGGTACCCGTTCCAGTAGTAGTTGACGAGCCACATCGCCAGCACGGCTATCACGGCTACCAGATAGAACGGATAGGCGGCGCGCTGGGCGAGCGACGGGACGATGCCGAGGCGCTGTCCCGCGGCCGGCACCGGTTCGGCCGGTTTCTCCTTGGCGGGCTCCGGCTGGGGCTCGAGATGAACGGGCGGAGCGACCGCGGCGGGCGTTACGGGGCGTCCGGCGCCGACAGGCGGAACCGGTGGGCTCGGGGCTACCGGCGGAGTGGTGCCAACCGTAGGACGGACAGGAGGAGCCACGGGCGGACGCGGCGGCGGCGCAGTAACGGGCGGACGCGGCGGCGGCGCGAATGGTGGCCCCGGCGGCGGAGGAACGGGCGGCCCGGCGGTCGGCGCCGGGGGAGCCGGCGGAATTGGTACGACGGGCTCGCGCCTGGCGAAGGCTGCAAGGCGCTCGGCGACGATGTCCGGCGTCGATCCTGCCGCGGGTTGAGCGGGACCTGGTGCCTCGGGCTCGGGCCCGGCCGCGGTAGCGACGGGCTCGCGCTCCGGCGGAGCCGTCTCGGCGGGAGCGCCCGGCTTCGCCCAGGCGACTCCAGGAGGCGAGCCGGGAGCGGGCGAAGGGGCAAGCGGCATCTCGGGCGCGGGCGGCTCGGTGGTAGCCGGCGGCGGCCAGACGGTGGTGACCTCAGTCGGAGGTTCGATCGGGGACTCGTTCGTGGCCTCATCGACCGGCCCGACCGGAGGCACGAACCCCGGGACAAACCCGGCCACGGGCGCGGCGACGGGCCTTCCTTCTTGCGAGCCGATCGTCGGCCCGGCGGTCTCCAAGCTCTCCAGACGAACGTCGAGCAGGCGCGAGCCACAGATCGAGCAGACACCAAGCTCGCTCTGAGCAACCACCTTGTGACAGCGAATGCAATAGCCGACGTGGGCGAGCGCGAAGGTCGTACCGCAGTAGCGGCAGATCTTGGCCTCGAGCTTGATCTCCTCAGCGCACTCCGGACAGGTCTTCATTCCTGAGTTCGGCACCGTAAGAACCCCTCTGTAGATCGCTCCAGTAGGCCGAGTATCGTCCCGTAAGCGGTCGGACTCAAGTGCGTTTTCTCCCTCGACTCGCGAAGCCCTTGCTTTCCGGAGGCGATTTTCCTCGTGATTACGAGCCGAATCACATTGGCATAGAGTTCGCGGACAGAGATGAGACGCTCGCTTTACGTGCTGGTTGCACTGGTCGTGATCGTTTGGTTGGTCGTTTCCGCTTGCGGCGGGAAGGACTAGTCGGAGACCGTCACGGTGCCGCAAGTTCCGGCCCGGAACGTCATTCAGGCCTATCTAAGACTTCGCGAGGCGGGCTTGAAGGTCGCCATACCGAGTGGTCTGTTCTCTCTGGACGGCTCCGGTCAGTCCCTGAGAATACGAACGAAGCCGGCTGCGGGCATAGTCGTGCATCGAGGCCAGGTTGTGACGATCAGCTTCAGCTCGAACACCTGTGTTCTCAAGAAAACCCGTTCGGGCGCTTTCTCTTGCTCGGCGTCAGGCACGGCGCCTATTCGCATTCACACGGGCGGGCCGCCGGCCGACACCAAGGTTCCGGCCTTCGTTAACGAGCCTCTCTCGAAAGTTGATGGCTGGGTGAGCAAGCATGGCTTCGCGTGGATCGCCGATCAAGTGCCGGCGCTTCCGGCGAGTGACCGACCCCGACTTCTCGACAACTACCTGGTCGTCAAGCAGTCACCGACTCCCGGCGGGGTTCTCAGTATCTGGCGAACGTCCTGGATTCTTGTCCGAGTCGCCCTCAGACCTGCGAGCTAAACGGTCTCGCGCTCCCCGAACTCATAGCGGACGATCGCGTTCTTGACGGCGCCCGCTTCGTCGAGGCGCTCGACCGGGCGGTCGTGCGGCGCCGCGTGCAGCAGCTCGGGATCCTCGGCCGCCTCGGCGGCGATCCGGCGCATCGCCTTCACGAACGTATCCAGGGTCTCGATCGACTCGGTCTCGGTCGGCTCGATCATCAGCGCCTCGGGCACGACCAGCGGGAAGTAGATCGTGGGTGGGTGGATGCCGTAGTCCATCAGCCGCTTGGCCACATCCAGCGCGCTGACTCCGTGCTCGCGCTTGAGCCCGGCGGCCGAGAGCACGAACTCGTGCATGCAGAGGCGGTCGTAGCGGAGCTCGTAGACGTCCCTCAGCCGGGCCAGGAGATAGTTGGCGTTGAGCACGGCCGCCTCGGACATCTCCTTCAGAGCGGGGCCGTAGACGCGAATGAAGGCGTACGCCTTGACGAAGACGCCGAAGGGGCCGAGGAAGCCGCGCACCCGGCCGATCGACTTCGGCCGCTCGTTGTCGAGCGCGAACGATCCGTCGTCTCGGCGCACGACCGCCGGGGTGGGCAGGAACGGCTCCAGCGCCCGGCGTACCGCCACCGGGCCGGCGCCGGGGCCGCCGCCGCCGTGCGGCGTCGAGAAGGTCTTGTGCAGGTTGAAGTGGACGATGTCGAAGCCCATGTCGCCGGGACGTGAGATGCCGCAGACGGCGTTCAGATTGGCGCCGTCGTAGTAGAGCAACGCCCCGGCCTCGTGGAAGATGCGCGCCACCTCGACTATGCCCTCCTCGAACAGACCGAGCGTGGAGGGGTTCGTCAGCATCAGCGCCGCGGCGTCCGGGCCGACCACACGGCGCAGGTCGTCGAGATCGAGGTTGCCGCGCGCGTCGGTCTTGACGGGCTGCAGCTCGAAGCCGGCCATGGTGACGCTGGCCGGGTTGGTGCCGTGCGCCGTGTCGGGGACGACCACCTTACGCCGCGTCTCGAGCTCGCCTTTGTCCTGGAAGTAGGCGCGCACCAGCATCAGCCCGGTCAGCTCGCCTTGCGAGCCGGCCGCGGGCTGGAGCGAGACGGCATCGAGCCCGGCGATCTCGGCCAGCGCCTCTTGAAGCAGGAAGCAGAGCTCGAGCGCGCCCTGCGCGTCCTCGGGAAGCTGGTGCGGGTGCAGGTCGGCAAAACCGGGCTGGGCTGCCAGGCGCTCGTTCAGGCGCGGGTTGTACTTCATCGTGCAGGAGCCGAGCGGGTAGAAGCCGGAGTCGACGCCGAAGTTGCGATCGGCGAGCGCCGAGAAGTGCCGGGCGAGATCGGGCTCTGCCAGCTCGGGCAGGCGCGGCGCCTCGGCTCGCGCCAGTGCAGCCGGTACGTCAGTCTTCGGCAGCTCGTAGCGAGGCAGCGAGCAGGCGCAGCGACCGGGCTTGGACTTCTCGAAGATCAGGGGTTCCTCGCGCCACTCGCTCATGGGCCGACCTTCGGCCCATGAGGGCGGGGAAGGGGCAAGGGGGAAACCGGGAGGTTTCCCCAAACTCGATCCTCAGCCGACGCGGCGACATGTGCGGCGCGTGGGTTGAGGCGTACGCCCAAGAAGAAGGGAGCACACGAGGGAAACATGGTTGCCCTCGTGGGAGCGAGCCGGAGGCGAGCGACGCTCATGCGAGCACCTCCCCCAGCACCTCGACCAGCCGTTCGATATCGGCGGGCGAGCGCTTCTCGGTCAGCGCGACGAGCAGAACGTCCTCCATCCCCGCGTAGTCGCGCCCAAGCGGATAGCCGGGATTGACGCCTTTCTTCTTCGCCGCGCGCACTACTTCTTCGGCCGGGCGATCAAGGCGGACGGCGAGCTCTTTGAAGCTCGGCGCCGCGAACGCGGGCGGCGGGCCGAGCTTGCTCTTCGCCAACTCGGCGAGTCCCATGCAGGTCTCCCCCACGTGGCGTAGGCCCTTGGGACCGAGCCAGGATAGGTAGACGAGCCCGGCCAGCGCGCAGAGCGACTGGTTGGTGGTGATGTTCGAGGTCGCCTTCTCGCGCCGGATGTGCTGCTCGCGCGTCTGGAAGGTGAGAACGAAGCCGCGGCGGCCGCGCCGGTCGGTAGTCTCGCCGGCGATACGGCCGGGCATACGCCTGATCAGCTCCTTCTTCGCCGCCAGGAAGCCGAAGTGCGGGCCTCCGAAGGAGAGGTGGTTGCCGGCGGCCTGGCCCTCGCCGACGGCTATCTGGCAGCCGTAGTTGCCGGGCGCCTCGAGCACGCCGAGCGAGAGCGGATCGACGTGCGCCACCGCCAGCGCACCCGCTTCAGCCGCCGCCGCGGCCAGATCCGGCGCCGGCTCCAGGCAACCGAAGAAGTTCGGCTGCTGGAAGATCGCCGCCGCCGCTTCCTCCGCCTCGGCCCGGAAGCGCCCGGGGTCGGTGACTCCTTCTGTGTGCGCCACCTCGACGACCTCGAGCCCGAAGCCGGGCGCATAGGTCTTGACGACCTGCCTGATCTGCGGATTGACCGCCTCGGCGATCACGATCTTCTTGCGTCCGGTCGCGTGCGCGGCCATGAAGCAGGCGTCGGCGGCGACCGTGGCGCCGTCGTAGCCGGAGGCGTTCGCCACCTCCATCCCGGTCAGCTCGCAGATCACGGTCTGGTACTCGAAGATCGCCTGCAGAACGCCCTGGCTCAGCTCGGGCTGGTAGGGCGTATAGGCGGTCAGAAACTCTGGGCGAGAGACGACCGCGTCGACGATCGCCGGCACGTAGTGGTCGTAGATGCCGGCGCCGAGGAATGAGAGCTCGCGCCCGGTATGGATGTTGCGCCCGGCCAGATCCGCCAGCTCGCGCTCCACCTCGAGCTCGGAGACGGCCGCAGGCAGCGCCAGTTCGCGTCGCAAGCGCGCCTGCTCGGGGATGTCGGCGAAGAGCCCCTCGATCGAGGTGACCCCGATCGCCTTCAGCATCGCCTCTCTGTCGGCTTCGGTTAGCGCCAGATAACCCGTTCCCACCCTGCGCTACTCCTCGGCCGCGAGCTGCTTGTAGGCCTCGGCGTCAAGGAGAGCTTCGGCCTCGCCCGGATCGGAGAGCTGCACACGAACGAGCCAGCCCTCGCCGTAGGGATCGGCGTTCACCGTCTCGGGCTCGACCTGCAATTTCTCGTTGACGGCAACGACCTTGCCCGAGAGCGGAGCGATCAGATCGGAGACCGCCTTGACCGATTCGACCTCGCCGTAGGAGCCGTCCTTGCTGACCGCCGCTCCTATTTGCGGCGGCTGGAAGAAGACGATCTCACCGAGCATGTCCTGCGCCTTCCAGGTGATCCCGAACACGGCCTCGCCGCCTTCGATCCGGACCCAGTCGTGCTCGCGGTGGTACTTCAGATCGGCCGGGTAGTTCTCTGCAGCAACCACGGCTCACCACTCTCCTTATCTGTCTGTGTATTTCCTTGAACTGGTGACGATCGGTTTCATCACGACCTTCGCCCAGAGCGGTCGCCCGCGCACGTCGATCGTCAGCATTGACCACGGCTCGCTCTTCCTCGCCGGGACGTATCCCATGCCGATGCCCTTGTCGAGCATCGGTGAGTGCGTGCCCGAGGTTACCTGGCCTTCGGGAACGATCGGCATGCCCTGGCGCGGAATCCCGGGCTCTTCCATCACGAAAGCGGCCAGGCGCATTGCGGGACCCTCGGCCTTGATCTCGCGCAGGCGCTCGACGCCGGTGAACTCCTTCTCGAGCACGCAGGCCCAGCCCAGCCCGGCCGAGATCGGGTCGGTCTCGGGCGTGATGTCCTGACCGTGCAGCGGCAGGCAAGCCTCGAGGCGAAGCGTGTCGCGCGCACCGAGACCGCAGGGCACGGCTCCAGCGGCGAGCACGGCGTCCCAGAGTTCGGTCGCCCGCTCGGCGGCGCAGATCAGCTCGCAGCCCGGCTCGCCCGTGTAGCCGGTTCGGGCGCAGATGCAGGGCACGCCGAAGAGCTCGATCTCGGCGAAGGTGAAGGAGGCGGCCGGCGCCAGGCCGAGACGCTCGAGCGCACGCGGACCTTGTACGGCAATCATCCCGCGCTCGTCGGAGAGGTCGTTCAGCTGGACACCCGCGAGCAGGCGCTCGCTCAGCCAGGCTACGTCGATCTCGCGGTTGGAGGCGTTCACGACCAGCAGGTAACTCGTCTCGCCGCGGCGGTAGACGATCAGATCGTCGACGATGCCGCCCGACTCGTTCGTCAGCAGCGTGTACAGCGCGGTTCCGGGACGAGCGCGATCGAGGTCGTTCGAGAGCAGGCGCTGGAGCGCCTGATGCGTTTCGGGCCCGTCGATCTCGAGCACGCCCATGTGCGAGACGTCGAAGGCGCCGCTATCGGTGCGTACCGCTTTGTGCTCGGCGATCTGGCTCTCATAGAAGACCGGCATCTCATGGCCGGCGAACGGAACCATGCGAGCTCCGAGAGCCAGGTGGCGATCATAGAGCGGCGTTCGCTTCAACTCCGGCATGCCCTGCCGATGCTATCCGTCCTGGCGGCCGAGCCGCGTGATTGGGCTTGGCCAATCGGGGAGCTGAGAAGTTGGAGCCTATCCCGTTAGGGAGGTGTAGACCTAGCGGAATAGGCTTTTTAGAAGCTCGAACAAAACGAAGCACTCTGCCGCCTGGCCACGCTCGGCGGCACGATGCGTTGTCCTCGGTCGCACCCGTAGCCTCCGGCTACGAGCGCTCCCTGCGTCCTAGCCTCGCACTCGCCGATCGCACTCAGTCGGCAGGTCGTCATTCTGTTAGAGCTTCTTAGTCGTCGCGCAGGAACGAGGGGATCTCGAGGACCTCCTCGGGCACGTCGAACGACTCCGCCGTGCTCTCGCGCTGGCGTTCGCCGCCCTTCCTGGCGGCGCGCCAGCGCCGATGCTCGCCGCCGGCTCCGAAGCCGGTCGCGATCACGGTCACACGCACGTCTCCGGCAAGCGACTCGTCGATGACGGCGCCGAAAATCACGTTCGCGTTCTGATCGGCGGCGCCTGTGACGAACTCCGCCGCCTCGTTGACCTCGAACAGGCCGATGTCCGAGCCGCCGGTGATGTTGATCAGGATGCCCGTCGCGCCCTCGATCGAGGCGTCGAGAAGCGGCGAGGAAACCGCCATTTGCGCGGCATCGGCGGCGCGGTTCGGCCCTGAGCCTTGGCCAATTCCCATCACCGCAGTGCCGGCGTCGCGCATGATCGTGCGCACGTCGGCGAAATCGAGGTTGACCAGGCCCGGAACCGTGATCAGGTCGGTGATGCCCTGGACACCCTGGCGAAGGATGTCGTCGGCCATGCGGAAGGCGTCGACCACGGTCGTTCGTTTCTCTACCACCTCGAGCAGGCGTTCGTTCTCGACCACGATCAGCGTGTCGACCCGGTCCCGGATCTCCTCGACGCCGGTGATCGCCTGCTCGGCGCGTCTGCGCCCCTCGAAGGCGAACGGCTTCGTAACCACTCCAACCGTCAGCGCTCCCAGCTCGAGCGCGAGCTCAGCCACGATTGGAGCCGCACCCGTGCCGGTCCCGCCGCCCTCGCCGGCGGTGACGAAGATCATGTCGGCACCCTTGAGCGCCTCTTTTAACTCGTCGCGGCTCTCTTCAGCAGCCGCTTTGCCGAGTTCCGGGTTGGCTCCAGCACCGAGTCCGCGCGTTGCTTTGGCACCGATGTGGATCTTCACGTCGGCGTCGCACATCAGAAGCGCTTGCGCGTCGGTGTTCACCGCGACGAACTCGACGCCGACGATCCCCGCTTCCACCATCCGGTTGACCGCGTTCGAGCCACCGCCGCCAACGCCGACGACCTTGACCACTGCGAGATAGCTGCTCGATTGGTCTCTCATCTGGAAAAGCTCGGCTCAGAATAGGTTCAGGTTAGTGGCGGAGCCGCTCTGGACAGGCAGCGTACGCGCCCTCTCTGCGGCTGTCAATGCGGCATTCTGCCTTTAGTAAAGAGCTAACTCTAACTCTCTACCTTCGACTTTAGGGTCGTCCCGCTCACTGGCCGGCTCGGAACGCTGACATCGAGATAGGCGACCGATCCGGCGGGAGACGGACCGAGATCGGGCAGGATTTTCTCCACCACCGCCAGCTTCAGCGACGCCTGGGAGACATCCCCGAAGCGCAGCTCGATGCCCGAGCTGGTCACCAGCGTCAGGTTTCCGTTCGAAGCGATCACGTTCGTGAGTTGAAGCCCGCGCCCGGCACGCCCGAGCGAAGCGAGCAGCCCGATCGCAGTCCTCACCCCGGAATCGCTGATCGGCTCGCCCTGGGCGACCTCCGTTGAGGCGGGCACCCAGATGCGGGGGAAATCGGTGCTCCGTCCGAGCGGGAACGGACGCACCACCTTGTTGCTGGCCGCGATCAGCCACGCTTCCGAGCCCCGCCTGAGGATGGCAACAGGGAACTCCCGCCCGACGAAGACGCGCAAGGTATTTGGGAAGTCGCGGTCGATCCTCACCGTGCGCACTTCCGGGATTCCGAGAACCGCTCGCTCGATCGCGGGTTTATCCAGTCCCACGAGACTGCGACCTCGAAACGGCCCGACAACCGCATCGATCTTCCTGGTCAGCGCTGGCGGCGCTCCCTCGACCTCAATCGCTCTGACCGCGAAAAGCGAGCTCTCGCGCGCGAGAAAGTAGAGCCCTACCGCTATCCCAAGCGCGGCGAAGAGAAGCACGATCGTGCGTCCCGAAGGCACGAGGACTTGCAGCGTCGCGCGCTGTTTACGGCGACGTTTGAGCGGCACGACTGTGCGCGCCGTCCTTGCACGGGCTGTGGTGGCCACGGCGCCTAGTTCGCGGCAGGTGAGAGCGCTCCTACTCCGGAGAGGCCAACGAGATTGGCCCCACCAGTCGCACCTCGAGCTCGAGCACCACCTCGAAGCGCTCGAAAACGCGGCGGCGAGCGAGATCCATCAGAGCGATCGCGTCGGCGGTTGTGGCGCCGCCTGTGTTCTCGATGAAGTTGGCGTGCTCGGGCGAGATCATGGCGCCGCCGACCTGCTCGCCCTTGAGCCCGCAGGCGTCGATCATGCGCCCGGCGCTGAGCTCGTGCTCGGGGTTCTTGAAGACGCTGCCGAAGGTGTTGATGCCGGCCGGCTGCGCGACCTTACGCTGCCCTTTCCTGTCGCGGATTCCTCGCTCGATCTCCTCCTGGGTGCTCGGGTGGAGCCTGAACTCGGCCCGCACGACGATCTGCCCGGGCTCTAGAGCGGAGCCGCGGTAGCGAAAATCGAGCTCGGCGGGCTCGAGCCAGCGCTGTCCCTCCGTATCTACGACCAGCGCCCGCGCCAGGACAGCGCCGAAGTCGCTTCCCCAGGCGCCCGCGTTCATGCAGACGCCGCCACCGACGGTGCCCGGGATAGAGGCCGTGAACTCCAACCCGGAGAGCCCGGCCGCCCGCGCCACGTGCGCGATCAGTGCGTCGGCCGCCCCGCCTCCTGCGATCAGACTCTCACCCTCGACGCGAGCCGAGGCCAGCTCGCCCTCGAGCCGGAGCGCGAGTACTTCGGCGCCCTCGTCCGCGACGAGCAGGTTGGAACCGAAACCGAGCGGGAACACTGGTAGCTGGTGTTCCGCCGCCCAGGCAAGCGCCTGCGCCACATCTTCCTCGCTGCGCGTCCTTGCGAAGCCGCGCGCCGGGCCGCCGCAACCGAATGTAGTGAAGAGCCCGAGCGGGACTTGCTCCTCGATCTTCACGAGAGCGCCTCCAGGAGCATCGGGCCCGCCTTCTCCACGTCGCCGGCGCCGACGGTGAAGACCAGGTCGCCGGCTCTGACCCAACCCGCCAGGAAGCGGATTGCGTCCTCCAGAGTCGGCGTCCAGGCGAGCGGCATCCCCGGCCTGATCTCGGCCAGGGCATCGACGACCAGCTTGCCGCTGACTCCGGCGACCGGATCCTCGCGGGCGGCGTAGATCTCGTTGACGCAGACCGCGTCGGCCGCCGCCAGAGCCGCGGCGAACTCGCGCGCCAGGTAACGCGTACGAGAGTAGAGATGCGGCTGGAAGACAACGGCCAGACGCCCCTCCCCAGCCTCGACGCGCGCGGCGGAGAGTGTGGCCGCGACCTCTGCCGGATGGTGCCCGTAGTCGTCGAAGACGCGCACTCCGCGCGCCTCGCCACGCAACTCGAAGCGCCTGCCGGCGCCCCGGTACTCGACGATCGCCTTCTCGGCCTCCGCGCGGTCGATGCCCGCCAGCTCCAGGGCAGCCAAAGCGGCGGCGGCGTTATAGCGGTTGTGCTCGCCGGGCAGCGTCAGCGTCAGGTCGACCGGCTCCAGCTCCTCGCCGCGCACCACCTTGGGCACCAAGGCGAGCCATTCTTCGAACAGCTGCTCGACCTCGGCCAGAGAGGCGTAGGTCGTGTGATGGTCGAGATCTACGTTGAGCAGCACGGCAATCTCCGGCCGCAGGGCCGCGACCGAGCGATCGGACTCGTCGCCCTCGACCACCAGCCAGCCCGAGCCGGCGCGGGCGTTTCCGCCCAGCTGGGCGATCTCGCCGCCGACGATGAAGGCCGGATCGAGGCCGAGACGATCGAGGGTGAAGGCGATCATCCCGGTGGTCGTGGTCTTGCCGTGCGCCCCGGAGACGACGATCGATTTTCGCAGCGAGACGAGCTCGGCGAGGAGGTCGGCACGTGGCCGTCCCTCGACCCGATTGACGAACGCGGTCGAAACGTAGCGCTCCCACCCGGCGCCGGGCTGAGTGGGCTCGGGCGCTATCTCGACGGCGATCCCGGCCGCGCGCACGTTCTCGAGATACGGCGTCTCCGTCTTGTCCCAGCCGGACACGTCCGCCCCCCACGCCTTCGCTATCACCGCGTAGGCGCTCATACCGGCGCCGCCGATCCCGGCCAGCCAGATCCGTCTGCCCTGTAGCGGAGCCTTTTTACGTGCTTCTGTCATTTCGCCGCCCTTGCCGAGGTCATCGCTCCCCGCTTCCGCTTCGTCTGCGGGCGAGCACGATCAGCTCCTCGGCGATCTCGTCGGCGGCCTTGGGGCGCGCGAGCGTAAGCATCGCCTTCGACATCGTCTCGAGCCGGGCCTCGTCGTTCAGCAGCTCGAGCAGGAGTTCGGGCACGCGCTCGAGCTCGCTCTCCGGCACGGTGATAGCGCCGCCGCCGTCCGCGAAGTAGCGGGCGTTCTTGGCCTGATGATCGGCCGTCGCATAGGGGAAGGGAACCAGCAGCGCCGGCTTGCCCGCGGCGGCCAGCTCCCAGACCGAGCCGCCGGCCCGTGCCAGTCCGAGGTCACAGGCAGCGAGAGCCGCTCCGAACTCGCTCGTGAACCCGAGCAGCACGTAGTCCGGTCGCTTGACCCGGTCGACGAGCGAGGGGTAGTCGCGCTCGCCGGCGAGATGGAGGATGGCCGGCCCGCTCGCGCCGAAGCGCTCGACCACGAGCTCGTTCAGCGCCCGGGCGCCCTGGCTTCCGCCGAAGACGAGCAGCACCGGTCCCTTCGCCGGCAGGCCGAAGCGTTTGCGCGCGTGCGACCGCTCGGGCAAGCGTGAGCGCTCGGGGAGAGGGCGACCGCTGACTCGGTACTTGGCGCCTGCCCGTCCCTCGATCGGGAAGGATAGAAAGACGCGGCGCGCGAACGGCACGGCCAGCCGGTTGGCCAGACCCAGGTGCGCATCGGCCTCGCTCAGCGCTGCTGGAATCCGCGCCAGCCAGGCCGCCAGCACCATCGGCCCGGCCACGTAGCCGCCGGCTCCGAAGACGACGTCCGGCCGCCGGCGCCTGAGGATCCGCAAACAGGTGAATGGCGCTACCAAGGCTCGAGCGAGTCCTCGCGCGAGCCGGAGCCCCGGTCGCCTGGAGAACCCCGAAATGCGAAACGAGTCGAAGGCGAAGCCCGCCTCGGGCACGAGCTCGGCCTCGATGCGGTCGGGCGAGCCGGCGAAGCTGACCTCGACGCCGCGCTTCTTCAGCGCCTCAGCGACGGCCAGCGCGGGCATGAGATGCCCGGCGGTTCCGCCGGCTGCGATCAGACATCTCGGGGGCCGCTGCTCTGCCATTGTTCACCGCGATGTTAAGCAGGATGCCTACAGCCATGAGGGAGACAACCAGACTCGAGCCCCCGTAGGAGACGAAGGGAAGAGTGATTCCGGTCAGGGGAGCGAGCCCCAGCGCGGCCGCCAGGTTGATCGCCGCCTGACCGCAGATCATCGCCGTCAATGAGGCCGCGACGGTCTTGCCGAACGGATCGCGGCAGGCGAGCGCGATCCTGAGTCCCGCCCAGGCGAAGGTCGCGTAACAGCAGACGAGGATGACGATCCCGATCAGGCCCATCTCCTCCCCGACCACCGATGCGATCATGTCGGTGTGCGCCTCCGGGAGGTAGTGAATCTTCTGCACGCCCTCGCCGAGACCGCGCCCGAAGATACCGCCCGAGCCGATCCCGATCAGTGACTGCACACTCTGATATCCGCTTCCGTCCAGGAAGGAGGTCAGACGCGCGCGCTGGTAGGGCTGATAGAGAGCAGCCAGGAAAGCCAGCGCACAGACGACGCCGATCGCTCGAGCGAGCAGGCCGAACCGGACTCCGGCGACCAGGAGAGTGGCGATGACCATGACCAGGATGGAGATCACGGTGCCGAGATCGGGCTGAAGGACGATCAGGCCGCAAGCGATCCCGACCATGAAGCCGATCGGTTTTGCCAGCTCGCCGAGAGTCTGCGGACGGGCGCGGCGCACGAGTCGAGCCGGAATCCAGAGCGCGAGGGTCAGCTTGACCAGCTCGGACGGCTGCACGGTGACGGGCCCGAACGACAGCCATCGCCGCGCTCCCTTCACCTCGACGCCGATGACGAGAACAGCGAGGCAAAGACCGAGCGCAGCAACGAGAAGAGTCGGCGCCAGAACACGTAGATACCGGTAGTTGAAGCGCGTCAAGGCGACCATTCCGACCAGGCCCACACAGACCGAGACGGCCTGGCGAACCAGGTAGGCGCTGGCGCTGCCGCCGCCAAGCGTCGCCGTCGCCGAGGTGGCGCTGAACACCATCACCAGCCCGAAGGCGACGAGCGCAAGCGTCGCCAGTACCATCAGCTGGAACTCGAGCTGCATTTTCGGCACCCGGGACGGTGTGGGGCGAGAGCTCGAAGACGGCGCCGGCACAGGCGCCAGCCGGATCGGCGCCTCGCTGCGGCGTGACGCCGTGTGCGCCGGCCGCGGTACTGTCTGCGCTCGCCTCGGGCTGCGCCGCGGCGCTGCGCCGCGAACCGCGGTGGTCTGCTCGTACCGGCCTCTCGTCACTCTTGGACGGTTCGACCACACGGGCGCGCTTCCTACCGAGAGCGGATCGGACGGAGCGCGAGCGCGGCAGCGGCGAGCAGGAAGCCGACGGTGACGAGTAGCGCCCGGCCGTCCCAGGCGAATCCAAGCCAGGGATCCTGGATCAGACGAATACCGTAGGTGAGCGGGAGCCCATCGGCTATCACGCGCAGCGGCCCGCTCATCACCTCGGGCGGCGGCCCCGCGCCCGAGATCAGCATCATCACGAAGAAGAGGATCAAACCGACGATCTGTGCAACTCGCGCGGTTGGAATGAGCAGCCCGAGCAGAACGCCGATCGCCGTGAAGGTGAGACTGATAAGCACGGCGACGGCGATCACACCCAGCCACGACTCCGGGAGCGCGTTTCCGTAGACGGCAAAGGCGACCGCGGCCATGACGAAGCTCGTCAGCGCTGCCAGCGCCAGGCTGACGAGCGCATGCGCCGCGAGCAGACTCCTCAACTCGAGCTCGGACGCCCGCAGACGCCGCAAGATACCGCGCTCTCGATATGCCGCCAGGTGCACAGGCAGAGAGACGAGCCCGATCGAGGCAATGACCAGCGCCACGTATGCCGGCACGTAGTAGTCAATCGCGCCGACATTGCGAAAGGTCGGCTCGTCTCGGCCCTCGACGCTGTTGCCGAACACCTCGGCGAGCACGAACAGCATCACGAGCGGGAAGCCGAAGGAGAAAACGAGCGTCAGCGGCTCGCGCACGAGCAGCTTCGTCTCGACCCAGGCCAGCTTGCGAGCAGCTCTCACGTTTCTCCCCCTCGCTCGGTCAGGGCAAGGAACGCATCCTCGAGCGACGGCTGCTCGACCCGGAGATCCGGGGGCACGATTCCGCGCGCGGCGAGCCCGGCCGCGACATGCACGAGCACGGGGCCCGAGCCATTGACCTCGACCTTTGTACCGCGACGATAAATCGCGCTGACGCCCTCGACCCGCTCGAGCCAGCCTAGGTCGTTGTCGGCGCAGCCGAATAACACCCGCGTCTGGCCACCGTGGGCCTGTGCGAGCCGGGCCGGCGTATCCAGGGCGACGAGACGGCCGGCAAGCACGACGCCGACGCGGTCGCAAAGCCTCTCGGCCTCATCCATGAAGTGTGTGACGAGGACGACCGTCGTTCCCCGCTTGCGTATCTCCTCGATCAGGCGCCAGGCTTCTCGGCGGGCGCTCGGATCGAGTCCGGTCGTCATCTCGTCGAGGAAGACGATCTCGGGCTGGTTGACGAAGGCAAGCGCCACAAACAGGCGCTGGCGCTGCCCTCCCGACAGGTTGGCGAAGCTGGCGTCTCGCTTTTTCGAGAGTCCCCACTGCTCGAGCAGCTCCTGCCAATCGGCCGGCCGCTGAGCTAGCGAGGCGAACAGGTCGAGCGCCTCCCAGACCTTGATCCGGTCGGGTAGCGCCGCCTCCTGCAACTGGCAGCCGATGCGGGGGCCGAGCGCCGGCCGTTGGCTCGCCGGATCGAGCCCGAGCACACTCACCTCGCCGCCGTCGCGCTCGCGTAGGCCCTGAACGCACTCGACGGTCGTGGTCTTGCCGGAACCGTTCGGCCCGATTAGCCCGAAGATCTCACCGGACTCGACCGAGAACGAAAGCCCGTCAACGGCGACCGTTTCTCCATAACGCTTGCGCAGTTCGTTAACGTGGATCGCCGCTGTCATCGGCTTCGGCTCGTGTCTACCGCTCTCACAGCCGTACTGTGACACCCTGACGGCTGCTAGGAGGTGCGGCCAGCTCCACTACTCACACTCAGAAGGAGCGCTTCAACTCCTCGACGAGAGCCCGAAAGGCGTCGCCGCGCTGCTCGAAGTTGTCGAACTGGTCGAAGCTGGCGCAGGCCGGCGACAGCAGCACTATCTCGCCCGTGCGGGCGTTTCGAGATGCCAGCGAAACCGCCTGCTCGAGTGTCCCGCAGTGCTCGAAGCGGACTTCCGCCCGAGCCAGTGCGGCGGCGATCTCTTCGGCCGTCTCGCCGATCAGGTAGGCGCAAGCCGCATGGCCGTGCAGCTCCCCGGCGAAGGCGTCGAACGACTCGCCCTTACCGCGTCCGCCGAGGATGATGTGCAGCGGCTCGGAGTAAGAGGCGACCGCCCGCCGGGCGGCGGCGGTGTTGGTGGCCTTGGAGTCGTTCACGTAGCGTACTTTCGCCACCTCGCCCACCGGCTCGAGCCGGTGCGGGACGCCGGGGAAAGTACGCAGCGCCTCGGCGATCGCGTCCTCGGCGATGCCGGCCGCCCTCGCGGCCTGGGTGGCGGCGGCAGCGTTCTCGCGGTTGTGGGCGCCGGGGATCAAAGGCTCTGCCGGAAGCGGGTCGTGCGCGTCGAACTCGAGCCGGCGACCCCGGCCGCGCACCTCACCGAATCCGCGCGGCAACACAGCCACATCCTCGGGAAGCTGGTTCTCGAAGATCCTCAGCTTGGCATCGCGATAGGCCTCGAGCGAGCCGTGGCGATCGAGGTGGTCGGGCTCGATGTTCAGGAGCACGGCAACGCGTAAACGCAGACGATCGATGTCCTCGAGCTGGAAGCTGGAGAGCTCGCAGACAATCCAGGCCTCGGGATCGAGCCGGCCGTCGAGATCGCAGATTGCCCGCCCGACGTTTCCCGCAACCTCGACCTTGCGATCGGCCGCGCGGAAGACGGCGCCCAGGAGCTCGGTCGTCGTCGTCTTGCCGTTCGTCCCCGTGACGCCTACGAGCGGGTTGGGGAAGAGGCGCGAGGCCAGCTCGACCTCGCTCCAGACGGAGATTCTCCGCTTGCGGGCGGACTGCACGAGCATCGCCTCGGCCGGCACTCCCGGGCTCTTCACGAGCGCTCCGACGCCGTCGAGCAGACGCTCGCTCTCGGCACCGAGCCTGATCTCGACGCCGACGCCGGCCAGTTCGCTCACGTCCACGTCGGTCGAGCTGTCAACGGCGACGACCTGTACACCGCGCCGCGCCAGCGCTAGCGCCGCCGCCCGCCCGGAGCGGGCGAGTCCGAGCACCAGCGCGCGATCAGGCAGCTCGCTCAAAAGCGAAAACCGATGAAATTCCGGTAGTAGAGGGCGAAGGCGCAGGCACAGAGAACCCCACAGAGGATCCAGAAGCGCACCATGATCTTCGTCTCCGACCAGGCCTTCATCTCGAAGTGGTGGTGGATCGGCGCCATCAGGAAGACACGTCGCCCGAGATAGCGGAAGGTGAAGACCTGGATCATTACCGAGAGCGCCTCGATCAGGAAGATCCCCGCGATCAGGAGCAGTAGGAGCTCGGTTTTGGTCATGATCGCGAACCCGGCCAGCGCGCCGCCGATTCCCATCGAGCCGGTGTCGCCCATGAACACCTCCGCCGGGAAGGCGTTGTACCAGAGGAATCCGATCAGGCCCCCGATCAGCGCGGCGGCCAGGATGGCCAGATCGATCAAGCGTGGCTCACGCAGATTGGGGTGGGAGGAAGAGCGAACGTAGGCGATGACCGCGATCGCCATGAAGGTGAAGGTGGCGATGATGCCGGTACCAGCGGCGAGGCCGTCGAGGCCGTCCGTGAGGTTGACGCCGTTGGCCGCGCCGGCGATGACGAAGAAGAGCAGTACGTACCAGACGACACCGAGCTGGATGCGGGAGTCGGTGAACGGCACCGCGATCCAGGTGGGCTGACCGGCGCGGTGAGCTAGGTAGCCGGCGCCGACGGTGATCAGGATCAGCAGCACCATCTTCCAGCGTCCCGCAAGGCCAAGCGAGCGGCGGCGGCGCAGCTTCATCAGATCGTCGAAGACGCCGATTCCGGCGCAGGCGAGCATGATGAAGAGCACGGTCATCGCCTGGGTCGTGTCCTCGCTGAAGATGAGAAACGCGATCACTGCGGCAACCAGGAAGAGCACGCCCCCCATCACCGGAGTGCCCTGCTTGACCACGTGCCCGGCCGGTCCCTCCTCGCGGATGTGCTGACCTAGGTCGTGTTTGCGCAGGAAGGTAATGAAGCGCGGGCCCGCGAAGATCGAGATCGCAAGCGCCGTGATCCCGGCCATGATCACGCGCACCATCGGATTGGGGAAGCTCAGGTCGAGCCCGGCGAACGTCGTGGCGAGACCGGCGCTCACTCGGCGAACGCCTCCTCGAGCGACCTGGCGACGAGCTCCAGCCCGACAATCCGCGAGCCCTTGACGAGCACGCAGTCACCCGGACGGACGATCTCCCTCACCATAGAGCCGGCCTTCTCGGCATCGGGCGCCCACTCGCGCACGGGCACCTCGCCGGCCCCTGCCAGGTAGGCTCGCGCAGGCTCACCAACCGCGAGCACGGCCGCAACTCCGAGCTCGCCCGCCCGGCGCCCGATCTCGCGGTGGTAACGATCGCTCTCGGCTCCCAGCTCGGCCATCGTTCCGAGTACGGCAACTCGCCGGCGCCCGGCCGCAACCTGGGCCTGATGCTCGAGAGCCGCCCCGAGCGAAGTGGGATTTGCGTTGTACGAGTCGTTGATCAGAAGCCCTCCGCCGGACAGCGCTGTCTCCTCTCCGCGCCAGCGTGAGAGCCTAATCGTACGCGCGCCTTCTTGCGCGCCTTCCAGCGGTAACCCGAGCTCGCGGTAGGCGACGAGCGCGGCGAGTGTGTTCAGTGCCTGGTACCGGGCGCTCAAAGCCAGCTCGAGCTCGACCCGTTCTCCCTCGATCTCGAAGACCGCACGCGCCGTTTCGCCGTCGGGCTCGAACGAGACCACCGAGGAGGAGCCGCCCGGCCCGAAGCGGCGCAGGTCGACGTTCTCGGGAAGGAAGGGCTCGAGCAGGGGCTCGCCGGCCGGAACGATCCCGACTCCGCCCGGCTCGAGTCCGAGCAGCACTTCGGCCTTGGCCTGGGCGACACGCTCGATCGTCCCCAGCAGCTCGAGGTGCACCGGCCCGACGCTCGTAATCAGACCGATGTGAGGGCGTACGAAACGGCAGGCCTCCTCGATCTGGCCGAGACCGCGCATGCCGATCTCGACCACCGCGATCTCCGTATCCTCCTCGACGCGGCAGAGCGTGAGCGGAACGCCGAGCTCGTTGTTGAAGCTCGCCTCGGCGGCGACGACGCGGGCGTGCGGAGCGCAGAGCGAGGCCAGGATGTCCTTGGTCGAGGTCTTGCCGGTCGAACCGGTGATCGCAACCACACGCGCGTCCGAGCGCTCGCGCACCGCTCCGCCAAGCGCGGCCAGAGCCTGCTCGGCGTCGGCCGGCACCAGCACCGCGGCCGCCCCGAGCTCGAGCGCCTGAGCGGCGAACTCGGCGCCGCGGCCAACCGCGACGAAGAGGTCGCCGGGCGTGAGGCGGCGCGAGTCGATGACAACACCCGTTATCTCCGTGACGCCGGGAGCCGCCCGGAGCTCGCCCTCGCAAAGGCGCGCGACCTGATCGAGACCGATCGGGATCATCGCTTCGCACCCAGCTCTTCGAGCAACTCTCCGGCAACCGTGCGATCGTCGAACGGGAGTAGCTGCCCCGCGATTTCCTGGCCCTGCTCGTGGCCCTTGCCGGCGATCACGACCACGTCGCCAGCCCGCGCCTTGGAGAGCGCCTGCCCGATCGCCGAGCGCCGGTCGAGCTCGACCGCGACCGGGGTCTCGCCGATCCCTTCCAGGATCTGATCGACAATCGCCCGCGGCTCCTCGCTACGCGGATTGTCCGAGGTGACGATGGCGAGATCGCTCAGCCCTGCGGCGATCTCTCCCATCAGCGGTCTCTTCTCGCGGTCGCGGTCGCCGCCGCAGCCGAAGACGCAGATCAGCCTTCCCCGCGTGAGCTCGCGGGCCGCGCGGAGCACCCGCTCGAGCGCGTCGGGTGTGTGGGCATAGTCGACGACGACCGCGAACTCCTGACCGCGATCTACCGTCTCGAAACGGCCCGGCACCCCCACGAGTGCCGCGGCTCCAGCCTCGATCGCCCCGTCCTCGATGCCGAGCAACCGAGCCAGTGCCACCGCAGCGAGCAGGTTCTCGGCGTTGAAAGCGCCGCGCAGCGAGCTTCGGAGCTCGAGCTCGCCGATCCGAATCCGCGTTCCGCCGCTACCCAGCTCGATCTCGTCGGCGCGCATGTCGGCATCGCCCGAGCGCCCGAAGGTGAGCACCTGCTCCTGACCGAGCGCGCGCAGATCGGCGGCTAGGCGGCGGCCCCAAGGATCGTCGATGTTGATCGCCGCGGGCGTCTCTTCACCCGAGAGGAAGATCCGCCGCTTGGCTGTGAAGTAGCGCTCCATGGTCTCGTGGAAATCGAGGTGGTCCTGGCTGAGGTTGGTGAAGGCGAGCGCCGAGAAGCGAACCCGGTCGAGCCGGTTCAGCTCGATCGCGTGCGAGGAGGCCTCCATCACGCAGCTTCGGTCGCCGCCGTCGAGCATCTCGCGGAAGAGCCGTTGCAGGTCGATCGCCTCCGGCGTTGTCCGGGCCATCGTCCGGGCTTCTCCTCCGACGCGGCTCTCGACCGTTCCGAGCAGCCCCGGACGCCGGCCGGCGGCAACCAGGATCTCGTAGGCGATAAAGCAAGTCGTTGTCTTGCCGTTGGTGCCGGTGACACCGGCGACAGTCAGCTCTTTCGTCGGCTGTCCGAAGAAGGCGTCCGCGGCCACCGCCATGGCCGCACGGGCCGAGTCGACCACGAGCTGCGGAACCTCCAGCTCGAGCGGTCGCTCGACGACGAGGGCGACGGCCCCGCGCTCGAGCGCCGCTGGAGCGAAGTCGTGCCCGTCGGCACGCATGCCGGGGACGCAGAAGAAGAGCGAGCCTTCTCTGACCGCCTGCGCGTCGTATGCGAGGTCTCGCACATCGACCGGAGCGCGCCCTCTGACGTCGATCGGGTCGAGCGCCTCGATCAAACGCTCCAGATCCATCGCCGGGCGAGTCTACCAATGCTCCGACGCCTGCTCGTGATCGGTTCTACTCGATCTCAGCCGGTGCGATCGGGCGGAACCTCGAGATAGCGCAGACAGTCGAGCGCGATCTCCTTGAAGGCCGGCGCGGCGACATCGCCGCCCCAGATCGAGCTGTGGGGCTCGTCGACGGTGACGAGGATCACGAGCCGCGGCTTCGAGGCGGGCACGATGCCGACGAAGGAGGCGACGTAACGGTAGCTCGAGTACCCACCGGTTTTGGGGTCGGGCTTGGCGGCAGTACCGGTCTTACCGGCAACCGAGTAGCCGCTTATCTCCGCTCGTGTGCCTGTGCCCTCGTCGACGACGTCGCGCAGCATTCGCATCAGCTCTCCCGCCACATAGGGCGAGACGACTCGGCGCTTCTTGGGCGCCGGCGCCGCCTTACCGCCGATTCGCTCGACCAACCGCGGCTGCACCCAGACGCCGCCGTTGGCGATGGTTGCGTAGGCCGCCGCCAGCTGGATCGGCGTGACGGCGATTCCCTGGCCGATCGGGATCGTGCCAGCGGCCGATCCGTACCACTTGTCGAGCGGCGCGACGATGCCGGAGCTCTCGCGCGGGAAGTCGATACCGGTCGGCTTACCGAATCCGAAGGCGCTTATCCAGCGCGCCAGGCGCTCCTTTCCGAGCCGTTGCGAGATCGTGATCGCGCCGACGTTCGAAGAAAGTGTGAGGATCTCGGATACGCTCAGCCGCTCGCTGCCGCGCGGGTGCGCGTCGTGGATCGTCTTGTCGGCGACGGCGATCGAGTAGGGCAGGGTGAACTTCGTCTGCGGCGTGACGACGCCGTCGGAGAGCGCTCCCGCGACCGTGACGAGCTTGAAGGTCGATCCGGGCTCGTATGTATCGGTGACCGCCCGGTTGGGCAGGTACCGCGCCGGAACCACAGGGACGTTGTTGGCGTCGTATCCGGGAGCGGTGGCCATTGCCGCCACGTCGCCGGAGCGCGGGTCGAGTACGATCGCCGTCGCCGAGCGCGCCTGCTGATCGATCAGCGTTTGCTCGAGCACCTGCTGGACGTCGAACTGGATGACGTTGTCGATCGTGAGCGCGAGATCGGCACCGGGTTTCGCGTCGCTCGTGCTCTGCACGTCGATGATATGGCCGGCGGGATCCCTGACGACCGTCTGTCTACCGCTGTGCCCGCTCAACTCCTTGTCGTAGATCGACTCGAGCCCGGTTATGCCGCGGTTGTCTACGCCCGTATAACCGAGCACCTGAGAGGCGAGCGCTCCCTGCGGGTAGATCCTTTTCGGATCTCTCGAGAAGCCGAAGCCAGGGAGCTTGAGCCTTTCGAGCCTCCTCGCCTGGTCGGCGGGAGCCTGCCTCTCGACGTAGGCGAAGCGGCTGGAGCGTGCGGCGAGAGCTTTGAGCAAGGCGGTCTCGCGCGCGGCGTCGAATCCTAGAACCCGAGCAGCCCGGCTCGATTCCCTCGCGGGCGAGCCGAGCTTCTGCACCAGCGCCGGGTCGGCGTAGATGGTGACCGTTTCGTTGTCGTTCGTCGCCAGCTCTACGCCGTTGCGGTCTACGATGGAGCCCCGGCTGGACGGAATCACGACTGTCTCGATCTGCTGAGCTTGCGCGCGCCTGGCCAGCGACCCGCCCTGTACCACCTGAACCCAAGCTGTCTTCGCCAGCACCGCGGCTAGCGCCAGCGCGAGCACGACCCCGAGCAGGCGGATACGGCGGTTCGCTGCCCGCTGGCTCACTTTCCGCCCGTGCCGAGCTTTACGTACGTCGTCTGGTCGGGCGCCATCAGGACGAGACCCTGCGCTTTGGCGCGGCGCTCGATGTTCACAGACGATGTCGCCTTGGAGAGCTGAGAGCGCAGCCCCTGAGTCTGGTCGATCAGTTGTATGCGCTGATTGCCGAGGTTCTCGAGCTGCATGTTCTGGCGCAGCGCGGCGACATTGACCGCCACCACTCCGGTCAGGAGGACGGCGAGGACGACGATCCAGACGACCCCGCCGCGCACGCTGCGCTGAGCCTTCCGCTTCCTGCGCTCCGGCACCGCTCGCGGCACCTGCGGCAGCACATACGTCCTGGCAGGCCTGGCGGCGACTCGTGACGGTACGGCGCTCACAGCTTCACCGCCGCACGCAGACGCGCCGAGGCGGCACGCGGATTGAGAGCCAGCTCACGCGGACCCGGGCGAATCGCCTTGCGCGCGAGCGAACGCAGCTCGGCCTCACGGCCGCAGTTGCAGATCGGGAAGTCGGGCGGGCAGATGCAACCGTGCTCCTTCGCCCGCAGGAAGCGCTTGGCGATCCGGTCCTCGAGCGAGTGGAAGCTGATCACGGCCAGGCGACCGCCGGGTCGGAGCAGCTCGAGTGCGAAGGGAAGAGCATCGGCGAGCGACTGGAGCTCGTCGTTGACGGCGATGCGGAGAGCCTGGAAGACGCGCCTGGCCGGATGACCGTCGCCGAAGCGTGCCGGAGCCGGGATGGCGCCCCGGATCGTCTCGACGAGCTCGAAGGTGCGGGTGATCTCCAGCTTGCGCCGGCGCTCCACGATCGCCCGGGCGATCGACTTGGCGTAGCGCTCCTCGCCGAAGCGATGGAAGATCCTCTCCAGCTCCTTGGCGCTGGCCTCGTTGACGAGATCGCTGGCCGAGTACTCCTCGGTGGGATCCATGCGCATGTCGAGCGGCGCGTCAACCGCGTAGGAGAAGCCACGCTCGGGACGGTCGATCTGCATGCTCGAGACGCCGAGATCGAAGAGAACGGCGTCGGCCTTGACGCCGTTGGAGGCCAGGCGCTCGAGCACGTCGGCGAAATCGCCGTGAAGCAGGCGCGCCTGAACCCCGGCTCGACGTCGGAAGCTCTCGAAATAGGGACGTACGGAGGGATCGCGGTCGATGGCGATCAGCTTTCCCTCGCCGCGCAAGTCGGCGGCGAGCAGGCGCGCATGGCCGCCCGCGCCGAAGGTCGCGTCTACCGCCGTCTCGCCGGGACGTACGGCGAGCAGTTCCCGCACCTGATCGGCCAGTACGGGAACGTGGTCAGTCGTGCTGGGCTGCAAGGCGTTCGGCAGCATCTTCAACGTTCTCCTCGACTTGTTTCATGTACTCCCGCCAGGCCGCGCGATCCCAGATCTCGAGACGACTCGAGACGCCGATCACGAGAACCTCGCGCGTGAGCCCGGCTTTCTGGATCAACGATTGCGGAACCATGATCCTTCCCTGCTTGTCGGGCACAGCCTCGACGGCGTGCGCGTAGTAGTAGCGCTCCATGGCTCTGCTCTCGCGCGAAAACGGATCGAGCTTGGCGAGGGGAGATTCGACCTTTTGAGAGAACTCTGTAGGGGTGTACACAGTCAGACAGCCGTCCATGCCGCGCGTGAGCACCAGGCCCTCGGCGAAGCGGGGCCTGAACCGGGCCGGAAGCGTCAGCCGGTTCTTCTCGTCAAGGGTGTGCTCGTATTCGCCAGAAAGCATCGGATCGACCGTTTGCGTTCTCCACTTGTCCCCACCTTAACCCAAAACTCCCCACCACGCAACCTTTTTTATTCACGCAGCACCCGATTCCTGTCTCGAGTTGGGACAGATCGGCAACCTGGAGCGGTCGCGCGGGTTGTGACCAAGCTCACTGCGCTCCGCTCCATCGGCCGCGTACGGCCCCTATTCGCCGTTGCTCAGCGAGCCCGAAAAGCGAGTTTGATCGCGGTCTTGAACTGTCATATGCTCACCTGAGACCGGTCGAAGGCGACCTGCCCGTTCCGAGCGTGGGAGCGCACTCAACGGCGGCGGCGGAAAGGACGTTGCCCGCAGCTTCGACCGCAAGCTCGACAGGTTGATCTCGATCCCTTAGAAGAATCGGCTTACCCGTTACGGCGTCTCACCCGCCGCAACCACTCGCGCGGACTGGTCGAACGCCGCTAGGAAGAGAGCCGATGCTGGCGTTCGTAGGGACCGCTGCCTGTGAGCACGGTCGCGCCGCAGAGGGCAGCGAGCTGGACGGCTTCCGCGACAGGCATGCCGGCCGCCAAGCCGTAAGTGAGACCGGCGGCGAAACAGTCGCCGCAGCCGTAGCTGTCGACGATCGTGCCCGGAAGCTCGACCGGCTGGTAGCGACCGCCGGGCTCGAGCGTGCCGCCGCGCGCCCCCTCCGTGCGAACAACGAGGCGAGGCGGCGGATCGAGGTCGCCGGGCCGGTAGCGCTCGCCCGGATCGGAGGCGCTGCCGACAATCGCGTCGAGCTCGACGCCCGCCTCTGTTAAGACGCCGAGCGAGCGAGATGCGGCGACCAGCACCCGCGCCTTGCGAGCCCGGCGCACGGTCTCGGCGTCGCCGCTGACAAAGTAGACGCCGTCGGCGCCGTCGAGCTCACTCCAGGGCAGATCGGGATCGGCGCCCTTCAGGGTCAGTCTCTCCCCCACTACGGTGATCGTCCGCTCGCCCTCGTCGTCGACGAAGGTGACTCCGTATCGCTGCGGCTGCTCGATCTCGTGCGCGAACACGCGCACGCGCTGCTGCTCGAGCCGCTCACGCGCCTGGCGGCCGCGGGCATCCGAGCCGAAGGTGGTGAAGAAGATCGCCTCGCCGGCGAGATTGGCGAGCTGAACCGCCGCGACCGCGCCGCCGCCGGCCGCATCGCCCCAGCCGCGGCTCGCGTGCACGATCTCGCCCTGAGCCGGCACGCGCTCGACGCGCAGGAAATCGATCCATTCGACATGTCCGACGACGGCCAGGCGCACCTCGGTAGTCTCCCATCTCGACGGTAAAGCCGCTCGGTCGGACCGCCGAGAAAGGGAGCGACCTCGCTCGTGACCAAGCGCAAGAGATGATCGCCGCTACCCGACTCGACAGACGCGCCTTCTGGATCGCCATCTCAGCCCTGGCCGGCTCGCTGGCAATGCAGGCAGCGATCTTCACCTCCGCGGCGCTGGGACTGAACTCCGTTCTCGACGACGGCACCGTCTCGGTTCTGCTTTCGCATCATCCCCACGTGGGCGATCTGATCGCGGTCGCCGGCACCAACTGCGCCTGGCTGGTGGCGATCGGGATGCTCGCCTGGCCGATCGCTCGCCTCTGGAGCTGGGGAATCCACGACACCTGGGATCGCCCGAGCGTGAACATCGTCGCCCGCTTTCTCTACCCGCTGGTTGCCGTCTGCCTGCTCGTCGTGCTCTGCTGGGTCTTCTCCAGACAGGCGCAGATGCTCGACCACCGCCTCGTCTCGCACTGGGCGCTATTGGCGATGCTTCCCCACGGCACGCTCGAGTTCGGCGCCCTGCTCCTCCCGCTTGCGGCCGCGGCGAGCTGCATCTTCGTGCCGGCCGAGAAACCCGGGCGCCTGCTCCTGAGAAGCCTCGCGGTGGCGCTGCCGCTCCTCGTCTGCGCCGCGCTCCTAGAGGTCTATCTGGCTCCGCACCTGCTCCTACCCTTGCAAGCCTGATGCTCTCGCGGCCGGACCCGGGGCTTGCGCTGCGGCTGTCTCTAGTCGGAATATGGACAGTGTGAGCAAGCTCCGAAGCGCGGTCGTGGCCGGCCACATCTGCCTGGACGTCATTCCCGATCTCGCCGCGCTACCCGCGGGATCCTTCTACGAGGCCTTTCGTCCGGGCCGTCTGATCGAGGCCGGGGTCGCCGAGCTATCGACCGGAGGGCCGGTATCGAACGCCGGTCTCTCTCTTCACATACTCGGCATCCCGACCAGACTCGCGGGCAAGGTCGGTGCCGATCCCTTCGGCCGCATCGTCCGGGAGATCGTGGAGTCCTACGGATCCGGGCTGGCCGCCGGAATCGAGGTAGACGACGCCACCTCGACGGCTTACTCGTTGATCGTCAGCCCTCCGGCCAGCGACCGCCTCTTCCTGCATCACCCCGGGACGGCGAGCTCCTTCGGCGTCGACGACATCGATTTCGACGCACTCGAGCAGGCCGCGCTCTTCCATTTTGGCTATCCGCCGCTGATGCGCCGCTTGTACATGGACAGCGGACGTGAGCTGGTCGAGCTGTTCGAGCGGGCGCGGGCGAGCGGGGTTACGACGTCGCTCGACATGAGCTATCCCGACCCGGCCTCCGAGAGCGGCCGGGCGAACTGGCGGGAGATCCTCGAAGCCGCCCTCCCCTTCGTCGACGTCTTCGCGCCCAGCCTCGACGAGCTCCTGTTCATGCTTCGGCGCCCGCTCTTCGAGCAGCTCTCACGACACGGCTCGGTGGCAAGCCGGGCGACGCCCGATCTCCTGCACGAGCTGGGGGAGGAACTGATCGAGCTGGGAGTGGGCGTCACGGCTATCAAGCTCGGCGAGCGCGGCCTCTACCTGAGAACGGGCACGCGGAAGCGAATCGCCGCTCTCGGTCGGGCGCGTCCTGCCGATGCCGCCTCCTGGGCCGGGCGGGAGCTCTGGGCGCCCTGCTTCCGGGTCGAGGTTGCCGGCACCACCGGCGCGGGCGACGCGACCATCGCCGGGCTTCTGGCGGCGCTCCTGCGCGGGCTCGGTGCCGAGGAGGCGATCACCATGGCTGTCGCCGTCGGAGCCTGCAACGTCGAGGCGCGAGACGCGCTGAGCGGACTGCGCGGCTGGGAGGAGACACTGGAGCTGTTGCGCTCGGGCTGGGAGCAGCTGCCGCTCGAGCTCGACGATCCTGCCTGGCATCGGGACGAGCGTTACCGGCTTTGGAAGACGAGCTCCGAGAGGGAGCGATCGCGCTAGAGTCGCTATAGGCGAACAGGAGGGGGAACGATGGCCGCTCGGATCGAGACGAAACGTATTGGCGAAGGTCGAGAGGCGCCGCCAGCGAGCAAATCGCGCCAGCGCGCGTTCGTCGACACTCCGCTCGGCACGCTCGTCGTCGAGGCCTCCGAACGAGGATTGACGTACATCGACCTCGCCCGTTCCGGCGACCACGGGCCTGACTCCGAGCCGGCGCCCGGCAGCATCCTCGCCGAGGCCGTACGCCAGCTCGAGGAGTACTTCGCCGGCAGTCGCCGCGACTTCGACCTCCCGCTCGACCTGCGAATGGGCGAGTTCGAGCGCCGCGTGATGGAGGCGCTGGCCCGCGTCTCCTACGGCACGACCGTCAGCTACGGCGAGCTCGCCGCCATGGCCGGCCACCCGGGAGCGGCCCGCGCCGTCGGCAACGTGATGCGCAACAACCAGCTGATGATCGTGCTGCCCTGCCACCGCGTGATCGGCGCCGACGGCTCGCTGCGCGGCTACGGCGGGCGTGGTTCCGGGCTCGATCGCAAGCGCTGGCTGCTCGAGCTCGAGGGTTCGATCTCTTAGAGCGCCCAACAAAACGAAGCACTCCGCCGCCTGGCCGCGCTCGGCGGCGCGATGCGTTGTCCTCGGTCGCGCCCGTAGCTTCCGGCTACGAACGCGACGCCGCGTCCTAGCCTCGCACTCACCGATCGCACCCAGTCGACGGGTCTTCATTCCGTTAGGCGCTCTTAGCCGTCCAGCAGCCGGTATCCCACGCCCCACTCGTTGATCACGAACGGGCCGGCGCCGGGACGGGCGAGCTTGCGGCGCAGGCGCGAGGCGTGGGAGTCGACCGTGCGCGTGCGGCCGAGCGAACGGAAGCCCCAGACCTCGCGCAGTAGCTCCTCCTTCGAGAAGACGCGGTTGGGCGCCGAGGCGAGCTTGGCCAGTAGCTCGAACTCTTTGGCCGAGAGGAGCACGCGCTCGCCGAGAACGGTGACCCGGCGCGTCTGGCGGTCGAGCTCGACCTCGCCGGCGACGAGGCGCTGGCGCGAGTCGGGCGAGGTGCGGCGCAGCACGGCGCGGATGCGTGCGACGAGCTCCTCGTGGTGGAAGGGGTGCGCCAGGTAGTCGTCGCAGCCGCGCTCGAAGGCCTGCACACGCTCGATCGTGTCGGACTCGGCGCCGCCGAGCACGATCACCGGCACCTCGCGGTTCCAGCACCGGCCCGGCTCGCCCTCGCGCAAGCGCCGGCAGAGCTCGGCGGCGGAGGAATCGGGAAGCTCGCCTCCGACCAGGACGAGGTCGGGCGAGGACTGCTCGGCCAGGCTCAGCGCCTCGCTGCCGGCGCCGGCCCCGACGACGGCGAAGCCCGCCACCGAGAGCTGGCGCTCGAGCAGCCCGCGAACCTGCGGCTCCGGCTCGGCGAGAAGGACTGCTGCATTCATGGAAACGACGCTAACAGCCGAGAGAGCGCCTGAACAGTGTCCTTTTCCGCCCGTTTTGCAGCCGATTTGTGACGGATTATCCCCAGTTGTCCGGAACGGCCGCGGCGGTTAGGGACCGCGCCTTGGACTTCGTCTCGAGAGGAAGACGCACCGCTTGGCGCTCAGACGAGCCTATCCGCGGGGTTATGACGCGGCTTTTTACGAGTTCCGGGCGGCGGGACCCACCTCTCCTCCTCCCACCCTCCCACGGGGCGTAGCACGGTATCGAGAAATCGAGCTCGGGAATGTGCCAGGCTCGTGTCGAAACAGCGTCTTACCCCGCGGAGCACAGGCAGGCGACAGAGTGCTCCGTTTGGATGCGAGCTCTCACAAGCGCCCGGAGCGAATAACGCCCCAGAGCAGCCAGACGCCGAGCACACCCGCAAGCAGAAAGCCGGCAACGGAGATGACGTTGACGCCGAGCAGTTTCGGGCCCGCGTGGGCGAAGATCCCGATCAGGCTCGAGCCGATCAGACCGCCGGCCACGATCAGTGCGATCACGAGCCGGTTGAAGGCGACCGAGACCTGGTGGATCGCGTCCTCCAGCCCCTTGTGCACGAAGCCGATCTCGAGCCGGCCCTCGCGGGTTTGCGACATCACGCCGTGCAGGAGCGAGGGCAGCTCGCGCCCGACCCGCACCAGCTCGACGCCGTCGCGGCGAGCGCGCCGAAGCATTCGCTCGGGGCTGAAGCGATCGCGCACGAGGTCGCGGGCGTAGGGCCGCGCGATTTCGAAGACGTTGAAGTCGGGGGTCAGCTCCACTCCCACCGCCGCGAGCGTCGCCAGCGCCTTGTCGAGAATCAGAAAGCGCGTCGGCAGCCTCAGGTTGAGCGAGTAGATCATCGAGAAGACCTCCCTGATCACCTGCAGGGGATCGATCTCGGCCAGGCTCGCTCCGTGGTAGCGGTAGTAGCCCTCGTGTAGCTCGAGCGCGAACTCCTGCTCGCGGTCGGGCGGGCAGCGCACGCCGAGGTCGTAGAGCCGCTGCGGCAGGGCGTCGACGTTCTCGGTGGCGGCGTCGATGAAGAGACGGGTGAGCCTGCCCATGTCTTCGTCGGAGAGGCGCCCGACCAGTCCGAAGTCGACGAGTCCGATCTCGTCCGGACTTCCGAGCACGAAGACGTTGGCCGGATGCGGATCGCCGTGAAAGACGCCGTGCTTGAAGATCATCTCCATCCAGGTCTTGGCGACCCTCGTCGCCAGCCGGCGGCGATCGTCGCGCGAGAGCTCCTCATCGAGCTCGGCCAGTTTGGTTCCGTCCAGGAACTCGAGCGTGAGCACGTGCGACCGGGTGTAGGTCCAGTAGACGTGCGGGACGCGGACGTGCGGGTCGGCCGCGAACTGACGCCGGAGCATGTCGGCATTCCGCCCTTCCTGGTGGTAGTCGAGCTCACGGCGGATCGAGTTCGCGAACTCGTCCACGATTGCGCGCACGTCAACGAAGTCGAGCGCCCGCACTCGCTCCTTGATGATGCGGGCGAGCTGGTATAGGAGCGCCAGGTCGGCCTCGATCTGCTCGGGAGCGCCGGGGCGCTGCACCTTGACCGCAACCACGTGGCCGTTCGGGAGCACGGCCCGGTGCACCTGCCCAATCGAAGCGGCCGCGATCGGCGTCTCGTCGAACTCCAGGAACAGCCGTTCGAGGGACTGGTCGAGATCCTGCTCGATGACACGTTGCGCGTCGCTAAAGGCAAAAGGGCGGACGTCGTCCTGAAGCCCGCGCAGCTCGGCGATCACGTCCGGGGGCAGGATGTCGGGGCGCATTGAGAGGAGCTGGCCGAATTTGACGAAGGTCGGGCCGAGATCCTCGAGCATCGCGCGCAGATGGCGCCCGCGCTCCGAGCCGACAGCCTCCTCCAGACGCAAGCGCCGGCGCCCCGGAATCAGATCGCTCAGGTGGTGGCGGGTAAGCAGGTAGCCGAAGCCGTGACGCACCGCCACCTGGGCGATCTCGGAGAGACGGCCCAGATTGCTCGCTCGGGAACGCGAGGCCATTGAGGAAGTGTGACAGGAAGGGCGCGACGACCGGAAAACGCGAAGAGCTTGTCTCGGAATGAAGACCCGTCGACTGGGTGTGATCGGTGGATGCGAGGCTAGGACGCAGCGTCGCGTTCGTAGCCGGCGGCTACGGGCGCGACCGAGGACAACGCATCGCGCCGCCGAGCGCGGCCAGGCGGCGGAGTGCTTCGTTTCGAGACGAGCTCCGGGCTCAGATCGTCGCCGCCGGTCGCTTGCGACCGGGCATTCGCGGCGACGCGATCAGCGACTCGGCTCGCAGGTAGGCGATACCCACAGCCGGGAGATCGCTCAGCCGTTCCAGACAGACGTAGCGGGGCCGCCACTCGGGCAGAAACTTGCGGCTGAACGAGTTGAGTCTCTCGATCTGGAAGAAGGAGTCGAGTCCGAGCAACACCCGCCGCGCCAGCCGATGCAGAAGCCCGCCCTGCGAATCGCCGTGGAGCATGTCGCGGAAGGCGCAGAAATTGAGCGAGAACTCGCGCACACCGGCCTCGCGCGCCCAGGCGAGCGTCTCCACGACCAAGAACTCGGATATTCCTCCGGGACACCCCGGCAGGCGCCTCTGGCTGGAGAGCGAGTAGCCTCCGCCGGCCGATCCAGGGACGAGATGGAGAAAGGCGATCGGCTCGCCGCCGCAGTCGAGCGCGAGCGCGAAGACGCTTCCGGCGGCGAAGAGGTCGTCGATCGCCATCGAGAAACCCCGCTCGCGGCGACCCGCCAGCCAGGCGTTCGAGATCTCCCCGAGCTGCGCGCGCCGCTCCTCGTCCATCTCCGCCGCTCTCTCGATCAGAAAGCTCACGCCGTCGCGCTCGGCGATCTTGCGCGCGGACTGCCGGACCTTCCTGATCGCCCGGCCCTCGGTCGAGAAGATCTCCGGCCGGAGAACAGCCTCGTCGCCGATCTTGATCACCCGCCGCATCCCCAGCTCCCGATAGAGGCCGAGCCAATCGGGGCCGGCGCCGACGACGGCTACGCGCCAACCGTGGTCACTGGCTCTGCGAACGAAATCGCCGAGCAGATCGCGGAACTCGCTCTCCTCCCCCACCGGATCGCCGCTGATCAGCGCCGAGCTGCCGACCAGACGGTAGGCGAGGAAGGAGTTGCCGCTGTCCGAGAAGCAGTAGCTCTTGTCGCGCCTGAGCGTGAAGAAGGCGAGGCTGTCCCGGCCGAAGCTATCGACCAGCTCCCGGGCACGGTGCCTTTCCTCCAGCGACTGGCGAACGTGCTCCGGGATAGGTCCGAGCCAGAGCACCAGCGCCCACAAGGCGAAGAGCACCGTCGTGACGCTGATCAGGTCGCCGATTCGATCGGGCATGCCGCGGGAGCTCAGCACCACCGCGACTCCAACCACACCGGCGAGCGCCAGCACGGCGCCGAGCACCGGACGGCGAACCGCGGGATCGCCCGGCGCATCGAACCGGGAGCGGTAGCGCAGCAGCCCGATCACGAGCAGCGAGCTGATGATCGCCTCCTCGTAGTCGAGTCCCTTCGCCAGATGAGCGATTGAGACTCCGCAGACGGCGAAGAGCGCCAGCTGCCAGGCGCGCCGGCGGCCCCTGGCGAGCGAGCGCGAGAGCAGCAGCAGGGCAAGGCCGAAGGCGAGCGTGAGCAAGCGGGCGAGCTCGGGGAAGCCGGGCGGAAGAACGCCCCTGATCAGCCTGGAGCGATCGGCGAAGTCCGGAGTCAGACCGGAGACGAGCGCGACCACGCCTACCAGCGCGGCCGCCGCAGCCAGCAGCGACTCGACTCGCACTCGCGGAAGCCGCTTTTTGGTCACGTTCTCAGCGTACGCCTCAACCGGCTCTGGGCGCCTCGATGAGAAACCCGACGCCGGGTTCACGCCGGGCCGGAATCTCGCTCCAGGAGTTGCAGGCGGTGGTCGAGCTGAGCCACTCGCAACTCCAGCTCGTCGGCCTCCTCGCGACTGACCAGGCCGAGCTCGCGCGCGAGAGCGCCGATCCACGAGGTCGCCTGGCCGCTCACTCGAGCCCCCTCTTCGCGCCAGTGATCGACCTGCTCGCGCAGGAAGGCGCGCGCCTCCTCGCTCGTCGCAACACCGCCGCGGGCGGCGAGAGCCTCGGCCAGTGCATCGATCCTCTCGGCGGTCAGAGCGACCGTGCCCACGGCTGCCAGCGCGAGCTCGCTCGCGAGTTGGCGCGAGCCGCTAGCGGGGCCGGCCATGGGGCCTCGAGCGCCTTCTCTGCCGGCGCCGTTCTCGCTTCTCCACTGCTTCGCCCTCGTACTTGCCATACACGGACGGCTTCTCGGCAGCCGCAGCCAGCGCCGGCTGTGGAACGCTTCCACCCACCGACTCGTCGCGACCGCCGCGGTAACCGGCCCCCTGTAGGCGCCGCACGTACTCCGGCTCCCGCTCCTTCCAGATCGTCAGGAGCGGCGCCGCCACGAAGATCGAGGAGTAGGCGCCCGAAGTGATTCCGACCAGAAGCGCGAAGGCGAAGTCCTTGAGCGTCGAGCCGCCGGCGATGAAGAGCGCTCCGACCGGGAGCAGGGTGATGAAAGTCGTGGCCAGGGAGCGGCGGATCGTCTCCCAGATCGAGACGTTGACGATGCGGGCGAACGGCGCCTGCCTCATCAACGGCACATTCTCACGGATGCGGTCGAAGATGATGATCGTGTCGTAGATCGAGTAGCCGAGCACGGTCAGCACAGCGGCGACCGTGGAGGTCGTCACCTCACGGGCCGTCAGCGCGTAAACCCCGACCGTGATCACGATGTCGTGCAGCACCGCCAAGATCACGGGCACCGCGAACTTGATGTCGAAGCGCATCGTCATGTAGCCCGTGATCAGCAGGAAGGAGACGATGATCGCCAGGATCGCGCTGCGCGCGATCTCGCCGCTGAAGCTGTTCGAGACGGTCTCCTTGCTACTGATCGAGGCGTTCAGTTTGCTCTCGAGTTGCGACGTAAGGTTGTCCAAGACCGCGGTCTTGGGCGAGCGGATGCGGATCTGGAAGTCCTTGTAGCTCTCCGAACCAACCGACTTCTTCAGACCCTGGATCTGGGCGTTCTTCTCGCCCGTAACGGCGCCTACGATGCTGCGAACGGTCGAGAGCTGGGCGGGCCTGGGCGTGGCGAACTCGATCTGGGTGCCACCCTTGAAGTCGATGCCGAGGTTCAGGCCTTTCGCACCGAGCGAGACCGCGCTGACGAGGACGACCATTCCGGAGATCGCGAGCCAGAGGTAACGCTTGCGCATGAAGTCGATGTTCAGCCAGCGCAAGCTCTGAGCGCCGCTGGCGCCCATGAAGCTCGGGTTGCCGAACCAGCGGAAGTTGGAGAGCAGGCCGAGCATGGCGCGCGTACCGGCGACCGCTGTGATCAGCGAGATACCGGTACCGAGCATCAGCATCAGCGCGAAGCCCTTGACCCCGGCCGTGGCGACCAGGAAGAGGACGGCCGCGGTGATGAAGGTAACGACGTTGGCGTCGAGGATGGTGTGGAAGCCGCGCGCATAGCCGGTGGCGACGGCGGCTTTCACCGATTTGCCCGCGCGGGATTCCTCCTTGATGCGCTCGAAGACGACGACGTTGGCATCGGCCGCCACGCCGATCGTGAGGATCATGCCGGCGAACCCGGGCAGGCTCAGGGTGACATTGAAGAGCAAGATCACCCCGTACAGGAAGGCCGCGTAGATACCGAGCCCGATCACCGCCACCAGCCCAAGGAAGCGATAGAGAGCGAGCAGGAAGACGACCACGAGCAGCAGGCCGGCGATCGCCGCGACCAGCGCCTGGTGCAACGAGTCCTTGCCGAGCGTGGCCGAGATCGAAGTGCTCGCCTTCGTGTCGAACTTCACCGGCAGGGCGCCCGTCTGCAGCACCGTGGCGATGTCCTTGGCCTCGCCGATAGAGCCGATCCCCTCGATGATCGCGCCGGTCACCGAGGGATCGATGCCTTCGCTGAGCGATTGGTCGTTGGGGTCGATCTGCGGGAAGGTGATCAGCTGGCCGTCGAGCACGATGGCGTTGTGCTGGGTGCCGTAGATATGCCCGCGGTCCCACTCGGCTTTGGTGATCCGATGGAAGGCCTTGTTTCCCGAGCTCGTGAAGCTGAGGTCGACGATGGGGCCGCCGTTCGAGCCGAAGTCGGCCCGGATTCCGCTCGCGTTCAGATCCCCACCCGTCAGCGCAGGCGGCAGATTGAAGAGGTAGTAGAAAGTCTGACCGGCCTTTGGCTCGAAGATCTGCCCCGGCCCTGGACAGACACGGCTGGTCGCCTTGTCGCAGGAGACGACCGTCATCTTCTTCGGGACGGCAAGGAGGATGTCGCTCTTCAACAACTTGCGCGGCGCCGATAGCGCAGCGAGCGACCTCAACAGCTCCTTCTGCAGCTCCTTCTGCGCGTCGATCGGGCCGACGACGAGCTTGTGCTTGGCGTTGAAGAGGTAGTAGCTGGACGCTCCCTGCACTTTCACCTGCGCCTGTACGGCCTTGAGCAAGGGGTAGAGAGCGGCGTGAGGCTGCGGTTGGTAGTTGGACACGGAAATGGGGCGAACCAGGGCCGCCTCGAGATCATAGATCTGAAGCTGCGCGGTCTTGCCGATCACCTTCATGGCCCGTGCCGTGTCGCTCACGCCCGGCAGATCGATAACGATCTGGTCCTTACCCTGAGTGCGGATGTCGGTCTCGGAGACGCCGAGCTTGTCGACACGCCGGCGCATGATGTCCACCGAGCGCGTCATGTCCTCGGGCGTCACCTTGCGCCCGTTCTCGGGCCGCGCCTGTAGAACCACCTGCAGCCCTCCTTGAAGATCGAGCCCGAGCGCCGGCGACTTGTAGAGAGGCGACCCCGGCGAGGCAAAGAGGAAAACTGCACCGAGCGTGGCCACGATCAGGAGAAGCAGGATGATGTGGGGTCGACGCGACGCCATTTGAGGGTGCAGCTTAGCTTGACGAACCTCGGTCCGAGTCCACGTCTGCGCCGGTTCCGTCTCCTGCGCTCGACTTCGGTGATCGTGCCAGCACCGCCGCCACGGCACCCCGGGCCAGCGTGACGACCGTCTCGGGCGCGATCTCGAGCCGGACGGTGTCCTCGGCAAGCTCGCGCACAACGCCGTGGAAGCCGCCCGCCGTCATCACTCGATCGCCCAGCTCGAGACCGGCCACGATCTCGGCGTGCCGGCGGTTCATCCGCCTCTGTGGCAGGGCCACGAGCAACCAGAGAACGCCGACGAAGGCGACGGCGGCGATTACGTAATAGGAGGACATGCTCAGAACCTTACTTCCGGTGCCCGGCGCGCGTGGCACGAGCTCCCTCGCGTAATTGTGCAGGTTGCGAGCGGTTCAGCGCCAGCGACCGCCCGCCGGGGAACCGACCGATGGGATCCCCTCGTGGGAGCTTTACGGCGAGACGGACGCGAGCCGCGCCCTAGCCTCCTGCTTGAAGCCCGCAAAGCGTCCTTGCTCGATCGCCAGCCGCGCCTCGCCGACGAGCCTGATCAGGAAGCGCAGGTTGTGCAGGCTGAGCAGCCGCAGGCCGAGCAGCTCCTGCTGATTGACCAGGTGGCGCAGGTAGGCGCGCGTGAAGCGGCCGCAGGCCGGACAGTCGCAGTCCTCCTCGAGCGGTCGCGGATCGCGGGCGAAGCGGGCGCCTCGGAGGTTGAGCCTTCCCTCCCAGGTCAGCGCCGAGCCGGTCCGGGCCGTGCGCGTGGGCAGCACGCAGTCGAACATATCGATCCCGCGCTCGATCACCTCGACCACGCCCTCCGGGTCGCCGATGCCCATGAAGTAGCGAGGCTTCCCGGCCGGTAGAAGCGGAGCTGAGAAGCCGGTCGCCGCGAGCATCTCCGGGCGCTCCTCCCCCACACTCAGGCCGCCGAGCGCGTAGCCGTCGAAGCCGAGCTCGACCAGCTCGGAGGCCGAGCGTTGCCTGAGCTTCTCGCTCGTGCCGCCCTGGACGATTCCGAAAACGAGCTGACCGTCGGCCCGAGGCGCCCGTCGCTGCCGCTTCGACCAGGCGGTGGTGAGCTCGACTGAGCGCTCCAGCTCGGTGCGCGAAGCGCCGGCCGGCGGGCAGACGTCCAGGCACATGGCGATGTCCGAGCCGAGCTTGCGCTGGATCTCGGCCGATAGCTCGGGAGTGAAGCGGGCCGTCTGGCCGTCGTAGACCGAGCGGAAGGTGACGCCCTCCTCGTCCACGCCCAGTAGCGTGTCTCTGAGCGAGAAGACCTGGAAGCCGCCGGAGTCGGTCAGGATCGGCTCCTGCCAGCCCATGAAGCCGTGCAGCCCGCCCAGCTCGGCGACCAAGTCCTCGCCCGGGCGGAAGTGCAGGTGGTAGCTGTTCGAGAGCACGATCTCGGCGCCGAGCGCCCGCAGCTCCTCGGGATCGACGCTCTTCACGCTCGCCTTGGTGCCGACCGGCATGAAGACGGGCGTCCGCACCTCGCCGTGCGCGGTCCTGAGCACGCCCGCCCGGGCCTCGCCCTCGCTCGCTGTCAGCTCGAATGTCGGCTGCTCCGCCGTCACGTTCCCCTTCCCCAACAACCCCCAAGGGATCAGTCGCGACCCCTGAAGGAAGGCTATCCGCGATAGCGATACGCGTCTGTGTCAGATCAGCGCCGCTTCACGTCGCTCGGGTCGTATCACAGAGTGCGAGCGGCGTCGGAAGCTGGAACGGCTGGGCCAGGGTTAGTGGACCGAGACGGTAGCGCAGTCGCACGTAGCGTACCGGCGCCCGGTCCTCTACGCGGCGACAGCGTTCGGGTCGGAAGACCACGGTGATCTCGCGTGTTGCGTGCGCCGGAAGCGTGAGTCGGCGCAGCGGTGTCTTGATGAAATCCTTCGGCAGTCCGCCCGGTCCCCAGTCCGCGTTCTTCGGACCGAACCAGGGCTCCCAGTGGCCCACTAGCACGTCCTTCAAACGCTGCTGCGCCGACGACGCCTCGACTCCCTCGAGAATCGCGTCGAAAAGACCCGGATTGTGGATGAACAGCGTTTCGATCGAGAGGCCGCGCAGCGGAAGCTCCCACTGCTCGCCGTCCGGTCGTGTCGTCGATCGCACCCCACTTGACCCATTTGTGTCGAACGGATGCAAAGGGCCGTAGGAAAGGGAGAACACGAGCGCGAGCAGCCAAACCACCGCCAGCGCTTTCGTGTAGCGATAGGGAAGCACCCAGCGTCGCTCAGGCACGCGAGCCGCGACGTACAGGAGAGCGAGAGCCGCCAGGAACCCATTGAGGAGCCAGTGACGCCGATTGAGGAGATAAACCGGCAGACCGGCTGGGCCAAGTAAAAGAGCGACGAAAGCAACACTGGTCGACACGCGGAAGCCACGCTCACGCAGGTCGCCGACGACGATCCACGTCCCGAGCGCGGCAAGCGACGCGAGGAGGACGGCGTCTGCGCCCGCGCTCCAGAAGCCGTTCGCTAGGTATGGCCATCCGCGAAGGCTGTGGGTCGCGCTGTTTATCGCCCACCACTGGAAAAGTCCCGTGAACATCCCCACGATGGCGAAGAGAAGGATCACTCCTCCGAGCACGATCTCGGTCACGAAAAGCCGACCGGCGAGCGTGCCCAGACCCGGTCGTCCGGGTTTCATCGGGGCAGATACCGGCTCGCTCATTGCCCGGAGTCTAGATCCTTCAAAGCACGAGCATCGCGTCGCCGAAGGAGTAGAAGCGGTAGCGCTCGGCGATCGCCAGCTGGTACAGCTCGCGCGTCTGCTCGACTCCCGCGAACGCCATCACGAGTGCGAGCAGGGTCGAGCGCGGCAGGTGGAAGTTGGTCAGGAGCGCGTCCACCCGTTTGAACTCGAAGGGCGGCTGCACGAACAGCTTCGTCCGGCCCCGGAGCGGCGCGCCGCGGGCGAGGGTCTCGAGCACGCGCACGCTCGTCGTCCCCACCGCCAGCACACGCTCGGCGGTTTTTATCCGCTCCCAGCTGTCCGGGCGCACCTCGTAGCGCTCACCGTGCAGTTGGTGCCGATCGAGGTCATCCACCGCGACCGGGCGGAAGGTGTCGAGCCCGACGTGCAGGGTGACGCGCTCGACGTCGAGGCGCTCGAGCAGCTCGAGCGTAAAGTGGAGACCGGCGGTCGGCGCCGCCGCCGAGCCGAGGTGTGCGGCGTAGACCGTTTGGTAGCGCTCCGGGTCGTCGAGCTTCTCGTGGATGTAGGGCGGAAGCGGTGCCTCGCCGGCGGGCTCGCCCTCGAGCGCGATCCGCCAGCGTCCCTCTCCAAGCGCCTCCAGCAGCTCGACCGGGCCCAGCCGCTGCCCGGCGCGAAGCTTGCGGGAAGGACGTGCAAGAGCCTCCCACTCCCCCGCCCCGAGCGCCTCGAGCAAAAGCACCTCGACCTGCCCGCCGGTCGCCTTGCGCAGCCGCAGCCGCGCGGGGACGACGCGGGTGTCGTTGACCACGACCAGCTCGCCGTGCAACTCCTCGGGAAGGTCGCTGAAGCGGCGCCAGCGGATCTCTCCGCTCGCCCGCTCGAACACGAGCAGTCTCGACTCGTCGCGGCGATCGAGCGGCCGCTGGGCGATCAGCTCGGACGGGAGCTCGTAGTCCAGATCACGTAGGAGCATCCGCCGCCAACGTTAGCCTTCATCCTCATGGAAGATGCACTGGCACGAGCACGCGAACGCCTCGAGCAGGCCGCACATGGCCTCCTCGATCCCGCTCAGACGAAGGCGGCTTTCGAACACGCGAGGGCGCAGATGGAAGCTCTGGCGCAGATGGGCGCCGAGCTCGAGAGTCTGCTGCCCGAGCAGATCGGGCTGGCCGTACGCGAGGGCCTGCAGGCCGAAGCGGTACCGGTCGCCCGCCAGCTCGCTGAGCTGCGCGGCCTGGCCAACCAGCTCATCCGCCGTCTCGACCAGCTCGAGGAGGCGCTCGAGGCCGAGCGCTTCGCCCGGGTCGAGGATCTCGGTCTGCTCGTCGATCTGATCGCCGGGGGCTGGTGTGGCGTTGACACGCGGCTGGCGCGGATCGAGCAGAGCCTGAGCGAACGCGAGGCGACGGTCTATCAGCTCGAGCAGGTCGAACGAGAGACCGCGTAGTTAGAGCCTATCCCGCCAGGCCCGCACGATCGATGCGGCCGTTTCGCGGCGTCAGTGGCCGCCCGGACCGCTCGATGCACTATCAGTACGCCTTCGCGACCCGTCCGACGCCTGACATCCACGCCTCGACCACCTCGGACGCACGTTCCTAACGGGTTAGGCTCTTGATACCGACTGTTCTTGGTCACTCAACCGACGCAGCCGGCGGTCGATTTAGGTATCAACCTTTGTGGCTTTACTACTCTTGCCCGAACAGAATCGACTGAGAGGTTGCAATGCCCATCGCTGATCCCAAGACCTACGCCCAGATGCTCGACGCCGCCAGAGCCGGCAAGTTCGCCTATCCCGCGATCAACGTCTCCTCGTCGGAGTCCCTGAACGCCGCCTTGCGCGGATTTGCCGAGGCCAAGTCCGACGGCATAGTGCAGGTCTCGACGGGCGGTGGCGAGTTCGCCTCCGGCGCGACCGTCAAGGACGGCGTCCTGGGCGCGATCGCTCTGGCCGAGTTCGCCTACATCGTCGCCGAGCGCTGCCCGGTCAACATCGCCCTGCATACCGACCACTGCCATCCCGAGAAGGTCGATACCTTCCTGAAGCCGCTGCTGGCCGCCTCGCGCGAACGGGTTGCCGCCGGGAAGGGACCGCTCTTCCAGAGCCACATGTACGACGGCTCGCCGCTGCCGCTGGCCGAGAACATGCGCGTCGCAAAAGAGCTACTGGCTGAGTGCGCCGAGCTTGACATCATCCTCGAGGTCGAGGCAGGCGTCGTCGGCGGCGAGGAGGACGGGGTCTCGAACGAGGGCGTCGCACGCGAGAAGCTCTATACGACCCCCGAGGACATGCTCTCCGTCGCCGATGCGCTCGGCACCGGCGAGAAGGGCCGCTACCTGTTCGCGGCCACCTTCGGCAACGTGCACGGCGTCTACAAGCCCGGCAACGTCGTGCTCAAGCCGACGATCCTGCGCGACGGCCAGGCGGCCGTCGAGGCGAAGTACGGCGAGGCCGCGCGCTTCCTACTCGTCTTCCACGGTGGCTCGGGCTCGGCGCTGGAGGAGATCCGCGAGACGCTCGACTACGGCGTCGTCAAGATGAACGTCGATACCGACACCCAGTACGCGCTCACGCGGGCGATCGCCGATCACATGTTCAAGAACTACGACGGCGTGCTCAAGGTGGACGGTGAGGTCGGCGTCAAGAAGGTCTACGACCCGCGCTCGTACATGAAGGCGGCCGAGACCTCGATGGCGACCCGCGTGGTCGAGGCCTGCGACGACCTGCGCTCGATCGGCACGACGCTGGCCAAATAGCCGCTGGCCACGTCGCATCCAGTCTTTCTCATAGAGGTGCCCGAAAGCCCCGGCTCAGGCGCCGGGGCTTTCTCACATCTATGCGCTGCCCACTCGCGAGACGCGCTTCCGAGCGCGCCGTTTCGCCCGCATCGCGAGCGGAAGCGACAGCACGAAACGAGCTCCCGAATCGCTCTCGGCGCAGACCAGCGTGCCGCCGTGCGCCTCGGCGATACCGCGCGAGATGGCCAGGCCGAGCCCGCTTCCGGACCCGTCCGCGGAGCGAGGACGCGACTCGTCGAGACGAACGAAGCGCTCGAAGATGCGTTCCCTGTCCTCGTCGGGTACTCCCGGTCCCGAGTCGCGTATCTCGAGCACGGCCGCCTTTTTTTCGGGGCGCACAGAAACCTCGATCTCTCCGTTGTGATCGATCGCCTTGCAGGCGTTGTCGATCACGTTTCCGATCACGCGGCGAATGCGCTCGGTGTCGGCAACGAGCGGGCACTCTACCTCAACCGAAAGGCGCAAATCGATCCCGGGCTCCAGGTCGCGCACCCGCTCCACCTCCTCCTCCGCCAGCGAAGCGAGGTCGAAATGCACGCGCTCGAGCTCGACTCCCTGGTCGAGCCGGGCGATCACGAGCAGATCGGCGACGAGTTGCGAGGCCCGGCGAGCCTGCTTGGCGATCTGGAAGGAGAGCCGCTCGCGGCGCTCGCGCCGGTTCCCGTTGCGGAGAAGCGCCTCGGCGCTCCACTGCAGGCCGGCGATCGGAGTACGCAGCTCATGCGAGGCGTCCGAGAGGAAGTCGCGCATACGCCGCTCCGAACGGTTGGCCTGCTCACGGGCCGCGCGCTCGGAGACGAGCGATTTGGCAAGCGAGTCGAGCATCGCGTCGAAGGAGGTAGCGAGCTTGCCCAGCTCGGTAGAGGCGTTACTGGGCCGCATCCGCCGACTGATGTCGCCGGCGCTGATCTCTTCGGCGACTGCTGCCATTCGGTCGAGCGGCCGCAAGGTCAACCGAACGGCAACACCGACGATGACGATCGCCAGTCCGAGCACGAGCAGCGTGCCGATCAGCTCCGTGATCAGCAAGCGCTGGAGTGCCGCCTCCACCGGCCGCTTGCTGGCGACGAAAAGAACGCTGTCGGCGCTGCCAGCGAATGGAGTCGTGGCCTGCCAGATCAGATCGGGATCGGAGTTGACGGCGGCCATGAGAAGCGCCCAGGACTCGTCCGTTGTGGCGGGATGACCGGACACCCTGGGCAACTTCGGTGGCTCGAATCCAGTCGGCTTGCCGGTGACCGGAAACTGGCCGGGCCGATAGACGACCGCGACCACGTTCGAGCGAGAGATCATGTTGGCAATCTTCTGCGGGCTGTCCTTCGCGCTCGGGGAGATATCGCGGGTGTGAGCTATGACCGCCGCGAGATTCGTTTGAAGATCGCTGTAGTCGCGACTGTGCATATTGATGTAGATGACGATGTCGAGGGCGACCAGAGCCGCCGCCAGCAGTACGAGGCTCACAGCCGTCAGACGCCACCTGAGCGACGCGGTCTTGGTGGTGTTCGAGTTGCGGCGCCTCATGCCCGTAACACGTAGCCATGCCCGCGAACCGTGTGGATCATCCGCGGACCTGTTGCTTCCAGCTTACGACGAAGATTGCCGATGTGAACCGGCACCAGGTTGGGATCGCGCTCCTCGTAGCCCCAGACCTGGCTCGTTATCTGCAGTTTCGAGAGCACGACGCCGCGGTTCCGCATCAGGAAGTCGAGCAGCGCGAACTCCTTCGCGGTCAGGTCGATCTGCTCCTCGCCGCGTCTGACCACACACGCCGGCTCGTCGAGGATCAGGTCTCCGACCTCGAGCACGTCGTCGGCGAGCCGACCGCTGCGACGAAGCAAAGCTCGCACCCGCGCGAGAAGCTCTTCCATCACCACCGGTTTGATCACGTAGTCGTCGGCGCCGACCGAGAAACCGGCCAGGCGCGAGCTGACGGCATCCTTGGCGGTGAGTAAGAGAATCGGCAGATCGCTCGCGCTGCGCAGCTCGCGGGCCAGCTCGTACCCGTTCCGACCGGGCAGCATCACATCGAGAATGGCGATATCCGGGCGGAAGCTTTCGACGACAGCGGAGAACGAATTCCCGTCCGCTTCCGCCTGAACGAGGAAGCCCGCATCTCGGAGCTCGAAAGCGACCGCCTCTCTCACTGCCTCGTCGTCCTCGACGAACAGGACCCGCGAAGACCTGCGCATGCCGAAAGCATGCCAGCATCGCCAGAGGGGCGGGGCGCACGGGCCGATCTCCGTCCCCCCGCCCGCGCAGGGACAGACTGCCCGGACGGGGGCGTCTGCGACAGCATTGGAAGCTGCGCTACACTCGCGCCGCTAGTGGTCTTTGCGGCAAATACGTCTATCGCCCGGCACCTTGCTCACCGGAGTAACCGCTAAATGGAGCGCCGAAAGCTGTTCACACGCATGCGCCGCCCCGAAGACGCCGGCTCGTTCGCCGGCGAAGAACCGGAGCGAGGTCCGCAATCTCCAGGCGACGAACCAGCAGAGGAGATCGAGCCGTCGCCGGAGTTCCCGCCGGCCGAGGTCGACGCGGAAGAGCTTCCCGCGCAGGTAGCCGAGAGCGAGAAGCCGCAGGGCCGAAAAAACCGCGGAGCGAGCGCCCGGGCGATGCGTCCTCCCGCCGCCAATCTCTCGCTCGTACGCCGCGAGCGCAGGGCACTCGTGCGCGAGCGCGAGCGGCGAATACGCGACCTCGGCGGGCTTTTGCTCGAGATGTACCGGCGTGACCAGTTCCGCGAGGATCTGATCGTCGAGCACTGCGCCCAGACCATGGGCGTCGAGAATCGCATCCACGAGCTCGAGGCAATCCTCACGCGCAGGAACTCGCGCCGTAGCTCCTCCGGCCCGCACTGCGCCTGCGGCGCGCCTCTTTTCTTCGGCGCCCGTTTCTGCGCGAGCTGTGGCCGCCCGACCGATCTCGCCAGCACGGGGGAGTTGTGCGCCAACTGCCTGCAGCCACTCGACCCAGGTGCCAGTTTCTGCGCGGGCTGCGGAGCCGCGTTGAGCGGTACTGCCAGCCCGGAAAAGCCGGGCGAGCAGACGATCTCTCACTCCATCCCGGCGGCGGAAGAAGCCGAGGAAGAGCCCGCCGAGCACGAGGACAGCGATCGATGAGCCCCAGCGCCGAGGAGCCTGCGGACGAAGAGGCGCGTTCCGACGTCAGAAGCCTTTGCCCGCACTGTGGCGCGGTCTGCGAGCCCTACCAGGAGTACTGCCTCTCCTGTGGAGAGCGGCTCTTCGAAGAGGGAGTGGTCGTGGAACGCTGGCGATACGCCCTCCCATTCTCGAACGGAGGCTGGCGCTGGTCGATTCTGATCGCACTGGCGATCGCGGTCTTGGCCGCGACCTTCGCGATCCTGGCCACGCAGAGCAACCAGACCAAGACCCTGCAGGAGCTCGGGCCAACCGTTCATCCGACCACGGCCAGCACCGGAACGGTCACCGGTCAAACGGTTACGGGCACGACGACGCCCACGACGACGGGCCACAAGCCGCCCAAGCCGCCGGTCGACTCCACGGGCCTGATCGCCTGGCCGGGCCCCCCGGATTACACGATCGTGCTCGCATCGATACCGATCTCGGGCGGCAAGGCCGGCGCGAGGCAGAAGGCGCTCGAGGCCCTGAACGCCGGCCTTGGCGACGTCGGGGTGCTCAAGTCGTCGGATTACTCCAGCCTTCACCCGGGCTACTACGTCGTCTTCAGCGGTATCTTCGACGATCAGAGCGCAGCTTTCAGGCGTCTTCCCGCGGCGCGTAAGGCCGGTTTCAAGACCGCGTTCGTAAAACGCGTGGCTTCCTGAGCGGGTTTCCTTCGCGTTTTTTGTCACAGCTCGGAAAAGCCGCTACACTGTTCGCGCGCCGCGGAAGCCGAGTTGGGCTTTGGCCAGTTCGCCGCCTGGCGTGGGGCCTCGCTCCGAATCAGAGGAGAACATTCGAGTCGTATGGATGAGCAAAGCACGCAGCTTGTGAGCTGCATGTACCAGTACTCACGGGCGATCTATCGCTCGATCAAGGATCTCATCGATCCTTATGCTGCTCCCGATCAGCAGATCGAGTTTAGGCGCTCGGTACTCGACGCCTGCGAGCAAACGATGGTGCGCCTGGCCACCGATCCACACTACTTCGCCAAGCCGGATCGAGCTCTCTTCCAGGACATTCGACGCTACTACCCGATCACCGTGCAGGCTCAGGTCGGCTGGGCGGTGGAGAAGGGCGTAAACGCGGCCGGCGAGTTCATACAGAAGCAGATCGAGGCCGGCGCTCTCGACGGCGGTATCGCACGCTGTAAGGCGACAACCCGCAAAGGTAAGGCCTGCCAGCGCACGCCGCTTCCCGAGCGTGACTACTGCCCCTCGCACCAGCACCTCGAGCGGGCCAAAGTCGCGGCCTGACAACTCGTTTTCACCTTTAAACCGAGACCCAAGCGCTTCTGCCGCCTGGTCGTTCTTACCAACCCGGCGCCGGGACGAAGTGCCGAGCGCACGAGCTCTCCAATCCGATCTCGCTAGCTGTAAGCTCGCGGAGCGATGTCTCACGACGCCGACAAGTTGATCCGCCAGCTCTCGCTGGTCGCCTTCTTGATGGCCGAGCGCCGTCCGGTAACGGCGCGCGACGTGAAGTCCAACGTCGAGGGTTACTCCGAGATGTCGGACGAGGCCTTCGCCCGCCGCTACTACGCCGATCGCTCCGAGCTGACCTCGCTGGGAGTGCCGTTGCGCTCACAACGGGACGAGTTCACAGGCGAAGAGCTTTACACACTGCGCTCCGAGCAGTACTTCCTGCCGCCGCTCGAGCTGACCAACGACGAGCTGGCCGCCCTGCAGACCTCCTTCTACTTGCTCGAGGGTAAGTTCGCCTACGCCGAGCCGCTCAGACTCGCGCTCCAGAACCTGGCCCTGGGGCGGCCCGGCTTCAGCGAGCTCCCGACCGCCACCGCCGTCCGCGTCGAGGTGCTCGACCCCGACTACTCGCCCGAGACGCCGGGACGGCTCGGCAAGCTCGAGGCCGCGATCTCCAAGCAGCGCACGGTCAAATTCAACTACTGGTCGATCTCACGTGACGAGCACTCCGAACGGATCGTCAACCCCTATGGTCTTCTCTCCGACAACGGCCTCTGGTACGTGATCGGCCACGACCTGGAGCGCGATGCGATGCGCACCTTCCGTGTCTCGCGCGTCCGCAGCGACATCCGCTTCGCCACGCGCAAGGAGCGCGACTTCCGCGTTCCGCCCGACTTCGACATCGACGACTACCGCGGTCGCGCGCCCTGGCAGATCGGTCCCTCTCTGGGCGAAGCGAAGGTCCGGGTCGGGCGTGAGACCGCCTGGTGGGTAGAGCGCGCCTACGAAAGCTCCGGCCGAGTCGAGAACGGGGTCTTCACGACCGAGTACTCCTCGCTCCGTCTGCTCGCCTCCTGGATTCTGCGTCAGGACGGCCGGGCGGTGCCGATCGAGCCCGTGGAGCTGCGCGAGGAGGTTGCGCGCGCCCTCAGCCTGGTCGAGGAACGCCACACTGCCGCGCAGCTCGTGCCGGCGCCGGAGCGAAGCGAGCCGAGCGAGAGCCCGCAGCTCGCCGACCACCCCTCGGGGCCGGTCGCCCCGGAACGATTCGCGCTCTTACAAGCCTTGCTCGCGCACCTTCTCGCCGCCTGCGGAGACCGAAGCGATGCCGTGATCCCGGCGGGCGAAATAGTCGAGCGCCTGCGCATTCCCTTCGACGAGCTCGAAGAGCATCTTTCACTGCTCAACCTCGTAAACTTCGGCGGCGGCTGCTACACCGTCTACGCCGAGCTCGACGGCGAGTCGGTGCGCGTCGACAAAGAGCTCTTCGGTGACACCTTCCGGGCTCCGCCACGCCTGACGCCGCTTGAGGCACGCGCAATCCGGCTCGCGCTCGAGTTCGTCGGCCCGATGATCGCCGCCGACGCGCACACGCCACTCGAGCGCGTGCGCCGCAAGCTCGAGGAGACCTTCGGCCAGTTCGAGCTCCAGCAGACGCCCGAGACCCAGGTCAGCGAGGCCGAGGAAGATCTGATCGCGCGCCTCGCCGAGGGCATCCGCCTGCGTGAGCTGGTCGAGCTCGAATATCTGAAGGAAGGCGACGAGCAGCCCTCGCTACGCCTTACCGAGCCCTACGCTCTCGAGCGCAAGCTGCCCTACTGGTATGTGCATACCTGGGACCGCACGACCGGCGGCGAGCGCAGCTTCCGGCTCGACCGTATGCGCCGGGCAAAACTCACGGGCGAGCGCTTCGAGCCACGCCCCGGATTCGAGCCACGTGGGCTCCGCGACGCCCGCCGCGCGCGCATTTGGTACTCGCCCCGGATCGCCCGCTGGCGGCTGGAGCGAGGCGGAGCCTGCGCGCTCACCGACGGTGCCGCTCTCGCCGAGACTGCGGTGGGAAGCCCGGAATGGCTGGTGGGAGAGATCCTCTCCAACCTGGGCGAGGCGATCGTGCTCGAGCCCGGCGACCTGCGCGACCTGGTTGCCGCCCGGGCGCGTGAGCTGGCCGGTGTGCTGGCTTAGGCGACCTAACCGAGCGCCGTCTCGCGGCCGAGACGCTCGCGCAGACGACGAAGAGCCCAGCGGGCATGCTCGGCAAGCAGCTCGTCGCCGCCCCTGACGTAGCGCTCGAGCAGCGGCTCGTGCTCACTCGTGCCCGTGCTCGCGAGCGCGACGAGCGCGTTCCGGCGTAGAAAGCGAGGATCGCGGCGCGGGATGTAGAGGCGCTGGAAGCGCTCGATCAACTCCTCGTCACTCGCCGTCAGCCAGTCCTCGAGCGAGACGAGCGACTCGCCGCCGCCGGGCGCATCGGCGCGCCGTTTCTCTACGCCGCGGTTCCAGGGGCAGACCTGCTGGCAGATATCGCAGCCGTAGACCATCGCGCCCAGCTCTGTTCGAATCGAATCGGGGATCGCCGTCCGTGCCTGCGTCCAGTAGGACAGACACAAGCGCGCATCGAGCACGCCGGCTCGAACGAGCGCACCGGTCGGGCAAGCGTCGAGGCAGAGCCGGCAGGAGCCGCAATCGCGCTCGAGCGGCTCGGTCGCCTCGAGCTCGAGCTCGCTCACAAGCGTCCCGAGCACGATCCAGGAGCCGAGACGCGGTGCGATTACGAGCGTGTTCTTGCCGTAGAAACCGATTCCGGCACGCACGGCCGCCTCTCGATCTACATGCTCGTTCGCGTCGACGAGCACGCGCCAGGCCCCGCCGATCCTCTCGCCGAGCGCCTCGAGCGCTGCGCGGAGCTCGCCGTAGCGATCGCGCCGGGCGTGGCGGGCGAGGCGCCCCTCCCCCGCTCCCGGCTCCGGCCCGGGCTCCCAGTAAGCAAGCGCTGCCGAGACTACGCTCCGCGCTCCCTCGAGCAGGCGCTCGGGATGGCAAGCGAGCTCGGGTCGCGCCATCGTGAAGCGCATGTCGGCAAAGAACCCCTGCGCACGGCGCTCGGCTATCGCATTCTCGGCGCGCTCGTAGGGCTCGGCCGTCGCGGCGCCGATCGCGTCCAGTCCCAGCCCACGGGCGATCTCGCGCAGCCGATCGGCGTTCATTGACGCATTGTGACGGGCGCGTGCCATCTCGCCGGGACCTCTCCGGATAGAACGGGGGGGCGCAATCGCTGTGATTGCAGAGACGCTAGGGCTTATCCCGTTAGGGATACGTGGTCGAAGGGGTTGAGCCGTGGATGCCAGGGGTCGCACGGGCCGTGAAGGCGCACTAGAAGTGCGTCGAGCGGTCTGGGCGGTCACTGGCGCCGCGGGGCAGCCGCTTCGGGCGTGTAGGCCTGGCGGGATACGCCCTTAGTAGCCGAAGCCGAGCAGGAGCTTGGCGTCCTCGGAGAGCCGCTCGGGCGTCCAAGGGGGATCCCAGGTCAGCTGTAGATCGACCTTCTCGACACCCGGCAGCTCGCGGACGGCTTCCAGGATCTGCTCCTGAATCAGCGGCCCCGCCGGGCAACCCATCGAGGTCAGGCTGTAGCTGACGGTGACCTCGCCAGCCGCGATCTGAACGTCGTAAAGGAGTCCGAGCTCGACGATGTCGAGCCCCAGCTCGGGGTCGAAAACCTGCCGCAGCGCCTCGGTGACGTCGTCGACGGTGAGCACCATTTCAGTCTACCGGTGCCTGACTTCAGTCTGGCACCGGGGTGCAATTCAGAAGGAAGAAGTGCTCACCAGGATGAAGTGCTGCCGTAGGACGGCGCTCCCGTACTGGCACTGGTGTGCAATTCGGTAGTACCGAGGTACTAAGCGCTACCGAGCAGGCGGACTCTCATCGTTCGCCTTCGGCGGCGGGTTCTATTTAGCGGCGGCGTCTGTCTACCGAATTGGTCGCCCGAGCCAGACTGAAGTCTGGCACGGGATTGCGTTGGCGCCGCTCGGAGAGGGCGAGGGTTCATTCAGGCGCTGCCGAGCAGGCGCACCTCTTCGCGGCGATCGCGGGCGAAGAAGTGGACACTGTCGATGAAGCGCACCCAGTTGCAGCGCGTACACATGACCAGGGTGTGGGTACGAGCGCTGTCAGCGAGAAAGCGAACGCCCCGCAGGAGGTCGCCGTTGGAGACTCCCGTTGCGGTGAAGATCACCTCGCCGGGCGCGAGATCGGTGGTCGTGAAGATGCGTTCGACGTCGTCGATGCCCGTCGCCTTGGCCTGCTCGATCTCGCGCCTGGAGACCGGCCACAACTGGGCCTGGAGCTCGCCGCCGAGGCAGCGCAGCGCCGCCGCCGTGAGCACGGCTTGGCGCGTGCCACCGATGCCGATCGCAAGATGGTCGTTGGTGCCGCGAATCGCAGCCGAGATCGAGGCGGTAACGTCGCCGTCGGGAATCAGCTTGATGCGCGCGCCGGCGTGGCGGATCTCGTCGATCAAGTCGTGATGCCGGGGCCGGTCGAGCACGATCGTCGTGATGTCGTTTGGGTTGCGCCCGAACGCCTCCGCGATCGTGGCGATGTTCTCGCCCACAGGCTTGCGCAGATCGATCCGATCGCGTACGCGCGGTCCGACCGCCATCCGGCGCATATACATATCGGGCAGAGTCACGAATGCGCCCGGCTCTCCGATCGCGATCATCGACATCGCGCCCGAGCCGCCACGGGCAACCACTTCGCGCCCCTCGAGCGGATCGAGGGCGAGATCAACCGGGATCCCACCGGCGCCGATCTGCTGCCCGGCCGCAAGCGGCCCTTCGTCGGCGGCCCCTACGACTATTCGCCCGTCGATCGGTAGGTCGCCGAGCGCGTCCTGCATGGCGGCGAAGGCCGCTTCCTCGGCTCCCTCGCGGTCGGCCCGGCCCAGCCACCGGGCGCTCGCCAAAGCCGCCGCCTCGGTTGCACGAGCGTAGTGCGAACAGCTGCAAACGGCGCCGGCCTTCTCGGCGACGGGCTCGCTCCTCTTCTTGGTCGTCTGCGTTTTCGGGGGATTCATTTCACCTTCTGTAAACGCTCTGCCCCTTCGAGCACGAGTTCGATCACAGCGCCGACTGTACGATCGACGTTCTCATTCTCTATCACCGGGACGCCCGACTTGCGAGCCCGTTTGAGCAGGAAGTCCTGTACCTGACGGATCTCACCGAGGTTGTGAAGATACTTCTCGACCGGGCGAACGCCTTCTGTAGCGAGATCGCGGACGAAGAAGTTCGATGCGTGAATCTCCTCGTTGTAGACGACGAGAAGCGTCTGGATGACGAGCGCTCCCTCGATCTCCGAGGGCAGCATCCCGGGTACCAGGTGCACGCCCTCGAGCACCATCGACCAGCCCTCTTCGATCGCGCGCTCGATCGAGGCGCGAACGCCCACGAGCACGTTCTTCGTCTGCTGGAGAAAGCCGCGGATAAGCGGATCTCCCTCCTCGCGCTCGGCCTCGGGTAGCGCTTCCCAGGCTTTGAAGCTGGAGTAGTGGATCGTGGGCATGAACTCTTCGGAGAAGAACGCGCGCATCGTCTGGCGGATGAAGTCGGTCGAGGAGAGGCGCGTAATCCCGAGCCGGTGCGCCGACTCGGCGGCGATCGTCGTCTTGCCGGTGCCTGTGGCGCCGCCGATGAGCAAGATCACCGGCATGTCCAGCTGGTCGAGATCGCGGTAGCGACGCAGGCGCTCGACGGCTTCGTGCCCTTCGACCGGCCCGAGAATCTCGACCGCCAGTTCGTGTAGGCGTTCCAGCTCGACCGTGCGCTCGTCTCGTTTCGCCAGGTCGATCTCCACCTGCCGTGCCAGTTCGTAGGCACGTACGCCTCCGACTCCGACCGCGATCAGCGCGCGCGCCATCAGGCCTTTGGAATAGGGAAGGCTCTCGTCACCGAGCGGGAAGGGGTTGTGACGGTGCTGAGTCATCCCGGAGCCGGCTCCTTTGCCCTCGCCTGCTCCCCGAGCCGCAGGAGCGCGCTTTCGAGATCGGGCTCGCCGGCAAGCGTGACGATCTCATTGTCGACGACGGCGACCTCGCAACCGCGCGCCACCGCCTCCTCCAAGACAACGTCAACCGCCGCCGCCTTCAGCTCGACCAGGAACAGATCGGCTTCGATCGTCTCGAGCTCGGAGCGCAGCTCCTTGCGCCGGGCGAGATTGCCCGAGACGTGAACGACCTCGGCGCCGTAAGCGCTCTCGAGGTGCTCGGCAAGCGGAGGCAGCGCCGGCTCTGGAGCGGTGGTGAAGAGTGCCGTCTTCTTTCCCGCCACCGAGACGAGCGGGCGCGGCCTCATCGTGGTCGCGATCACTGGCAGCTCGGGACGGAGCGAGGCGAGTGCTTCGCGCAGCTGATCGAGCCTCTCACCGGGCTCGGCGAAGCTGAGCACGACCAGGTCTGAGACGAGGATGCGATAGGTGTTCAAATAGCCGCAGGCGAGCTCGGCATCCTGATGGGCGCTGACGACGAGCACGCGCCGGTCGGTTGCGATCGGGGGCAGCGCGGCCCCGCTTCCCTCGAAGACGACGAGATCCGGGCGGCGCTCGAGCGCCATTTCGGCGGCCTCGGCGACGTTCGAATAACCGACTGCTCCGGCCAGGCCGCCACCACAGCGCCGTGCTCCGACACTGACGATCTCACCCAGCAGCGCGTCCTCGAGATAATCGGAGGCGGCGTGTCTTCCCGTGCGCGCCAGCTCGAGCAGCTCCTCGACGCTCGGCGGCGTCTCCCGCAGCTCGGGCTCCGGCGGCCCGCCGCGTCCCATCGCAACGACGACGACCTCGAAGTGCTGCGCGCAGATGCGCGCGAGCTGGATCGCCAGCGCCGTCTTCCCAACCCGCTTGCCTGTCCCGATCACGCTCACACTGGGCAGGCCGAAGGGCTCGAGCGTCGGCGGATCGAAGCGAAAGTCGGCGCCCGAGTAGGGCAGCCCGAGCGCGAGCACGCGACTGGCGATCGCCAGGCGCTCGCGCGGGCCGAGCACCGGCTCGTCGGAGAGATCGACGACGATCTCAGGCGAGTAGGACTGGATCCCCTGCTCGATCGAGCCGACCAGAGGAACGCCGTAGAGCGCGTCGTTCTGCTCGGAGCCGAGCCGGAGCTTCTCGCCTCCACCCACGTTCACGCAGCAGGCGAACTCGTAGGGCAAGGCGGCGAGCGCGTCACGAACGACCGGCGGGTAGTGCTCTCCGTCGATCAAGGCCAGCGCGCGCACTAGCGAATAGTCACCTCGCCTTCGATCGAGGCCGTGTACTTGCGGAAATCGAGCGTATCGGTCTCGAACTCGATGATCTTCTCGGTTCCGTGGAAGGGGTGCCTGCGATAGACCTCGATCCTCGTTCCGCTGAATTCGATCACGTTGTAACAGGGTCTCGTGTTCCCGCGCAGGCGCAGCGAGGAGACCGTTCCGGCGTTGACGACGAAGATGTTCTCGAGCTTCCAGGCGTAGGGAACGTGCTTGTGCCCGGCCAGGACGAGATTGACTCCGGCGCGCTGCAAGCACTCGAGCGCATCGCCGGCGTCGTTCACCACGTTGCGCTCCCTGCCGGTGCCGGGCACCGGAAGCAGGTGATGGTGGAGCACGAAGATGCGCAGCGAGGCGGGGGGCGCGAACTGCTCCTCGATCCAGCGGTAGCGGCCGCGTCCGATCTGCCCGTAGTCGAGATCGGGAACGGTCGAGTCGACGGCGACGATGCTGACGCTACCGACGTGCAGAACGGAGCTGCGCTCACCGAAGAGTTGCTCGAAGTGGACATAGCCGACGTTGCGCGCATCGTGGTTGCCAGGGATAACGACCAGGTTCGGACAGTCGATGCGGTCGAGGTAGGCCTTGGCCTGGGCGTACTCGCCCTTTAAACCGAAGGTGGTCAGGTCGCCCGAGCAGACGACGACGTCCGGCGCCAGGTCGTTGACCTCGGAAATGGCACGCTCGAGCAGATTGGGCGCGAAGTGCACCCCGCCGCAGTGCAGATCCGAGATCTGGGCGATCCGAAAAACGCGACCGTCGTTCCGGCCGGGCATGGCCGAAGTGTATGCCGTGAACACCATTCCGCGAAAGTCCCGCCCCAACCGGGCGCCTGACCGCCGTCCCGGAAGGCGCGTCCGACCCTACTGCTAGGCTTGTGCGCAGATGGGCTTTGAAAACCTCGATTTCCAGGCATATCGCGGCTCAACACCCCCTCGTTTCGCCAATCAGGCGGAGGTTGAGTGCGCGCGGATCCTTGACTACTACCGGATCCCCTGGGAGTACGAGCCGACCTCGTTCGTGCTCGAGCAGGACGAGACCGGCCGGGTGAGCGAAGCTTTCACGCCCGACTTCTACCTTCCCGAGCAGGGTCTCTACGTGGAGATCACGGTCATGAAGCAGTCGCTCGTGACGCGCAAGAACCGCAAGTTGCGCAAGCTGCGCGAACGCTATCCGGACGTTCGGATCAAGCTTTTCTACCGGCGCGACGTCCAGCGCCTGGCCGAGCGCTACCGCCTCGACCTGGCTTCCTGAAAACGGTCGCTCGCATGACTCGCCGCCCCCGCGCGGAGCCGGATCGAGGAGGATTTGATTCCAAGCGGATGCGTGACGATGACTGAGAGCTTCTCCGGGGACGAGCAGATCGGCGAGGTTTACCTGCGCCGCGAGGAGATCGCCGCCCGCGTGCGCGAGTTGGGAGCGGATATCGCCCGCGACTACGCGGGGAAAGAGCCGATCCTCGTTGCACCGCTGAAGGCAAGCGTGGTTTTCCTCGTCGACCTCTCGCGGTCGATACCAATCGCCCACACCATCGACTTCGTCGAGCTGTCGGGCTTCGCCGCGGCGGCGAGCGGCGGCCACCAACGTATCCGCCTGCTCAAGGACATCGACTGCGACGTCAGCGGACGCGATCTGATCATCGTCGAGGATGTCGTAGACACCGGCTTGACCCTCAACTACCTGACCCGGGTACTGGCATTGCGGGCGCCCGCGTCGGTCGCGATCACGACCCTCTTCGACCGGCCGTACCGGCGCCTGGTCGAAGACCTGCCCGTTCGCTACGTCGGCTTCACGATTCCCGACGAGCTCTTCGTCGGCTACGGCTTCGATATCGACGAGCGCCTGCGCAACCTGCCCGACATCCACGTCATGAGAGGTAAGACAGCGGATTGACCGGCGTCCCGTTGACACGCACCTCGAAGTGCAGGTGCGGACCGGTCGAGTGCCCGGTCGAGCCGACATAGCCGATCAACTGACCGCGAGAGACGATCGCTCCGCTCGATACGACGATCTGCGACTGGTGGCCGTAAGCGGTTGCCAGACCGTTGCCGTGATCGATCACGGTCAGGTTGCCGTAGCCGCCCTCCCAACCCGCGTAGATCACGGTTCCTCCGGCTGCCGCGTATATCGGAGTCCCGGTTGCGGCGCCGATGTCGATGCCTTCGTGCATGCGCCCCCAGCGCATTCCGTAGGGACTGGTGAGCACACCTTGCACCGGCCAGATCAGACCGGCGGCGGAAGGAGTCGCACTGGAGTGCGAGCCGGCGCTGCGAATACGAGCGGCGATGTCGGCGCTTCCGGCCTGGAGCGCGGCAATGTCGCTCAACCACTTCTCCTTCGACTCGCGCACGCTCGCGAGTACCCGCTTTTGCTTGTTTCGCTCGGTTCGCAGCCGGTCGCGAGTCGAGTTCAGGCGATCGCGTGTCTCGAGTACCTGCGAGGCCCGCAGGGTCACCTTTCGAGTCTCGGCATCAATCTGCGCCAGCAAACGGCCCGTCCGACTGCGGATCGCCGATATGCGGGTCTTGGCCACCCGCGCCTCCGTTGCCACGCGCTGATCGAGAGCCGAGACGGCGTTTAAAAACTCGACCCGGTCAATCGCGTTCGACAGACTCCGAGCCGAGAGCATGACCGCCACCGCGTCGGGTCGATCGCTCTCATAAACGGCAACGAGGCGTTGGGCGAGCCGGTGCTCGGCCGCATCGTACTGGCGCTGCGCCAACTCGAGCAGACGCGACTGCTGCTCGTACACCGTCTCGACCTGAGCCAGGCGCTGCTCATGCCGACCGACTTCGACCTGAAGTCGCGCCAGCTTCGACTCTGCGCTGGCTACGCTACCCCGAAGCGAATGGATGCGCGCGTTCGCAGCGGCGATGCTCGAGGTGAGAACGCCTTCCCGCTTGTTTGCGTTCTCGACTTTTTGCTGTAGTCGTGCGACCTTGTCCTGACCTGTCTCCGCGCCGGCGGAGGACGCGAGCAGGAGCACGCAGAGCACGGCGAATATGACGCGCCGGACCATCGAATGTGACTTCGTCAGCAGAGCTCGGACTCCCCCTCTCGCCCGTCGTTATCGGCTCAGATGCCGGGACGGCCAAGTCGTAACGAGCCTCTGCGCCGCCGAGTGCGACCGGGCGGAGTCTTCTCGGAGTCCCAAGCGGCGGGACCCACCTCTCCACCCCGGAGCGCATAGAGGAATGAAGACCCGCCGACTGGGTGCGATCGGTGGATACGAGGCTAGGACGCAGTGTCGCGTTCGTAGCCGGAGGCTACGGGCGCGACCGAGGACAAGGCATCGCGCCGCCGAGCGCGGCCAGGCGGTGGAGTGCTTCGTTCCGGAAAGAACTCTTTACGGACTATCCCGTTAGGGATGCGCGGTCGAAGAGGTTGAGCCGCGGATGCCAGGGGCCGGACGGGCCGTGAAGGCTCACTGGTAGTGCGGCGAACGGTCTGGGCGGGCGCTGGCATCCGCGGGGCGGGCGCTTCGGGCGTGCAGGCCTGGCGAGATAGGCCCTTAGGCGGCGCGACGGTCCGGTACGCGATAGCCGTGATCGGCACAGAGACGACCGAGATCATCCTCGGTCAGGGCGTCGCAGTAGCCCTTGCCGTAGGCGGCGCGCATGAATGCCGCCACCACTCCCAGGTTCCAATCCTGAATTTCGAGCGCCTCACGCCAGAGATCGCAGAGCCTCGTGTCGATGTCGAGCTCGAGCAGCTCGATCCTGGACGGCGCCTTGCTCACCGGGTCAAGCCTAGGTGTCGCATCGGACGTTGCTTTACTCGCAAGCGATCAAAAACGCTCGAGATCGGAACCCAAGGAGCCCGGTTTTCTGACACTGTCGGCACGGGCTTACGAGGCACCGCGCCCCGGTTGAGATCAATAGTCCGCTCCGATGCCGACTCTCGATAGCATCCCGACCATGCTCGAGCCCGATGTCTTCAAGGCCTACGACGTTCGCGGGATCTACCCGACCGAGATCGACGAGGAGGGCGCCTACGCGATCGGGCGGGCCTACGTCGAGGAGTTCGGCCCGAAGCTGATCGCCGTAGGGCACGACATGCGCGTCTCGGGCCCGCAGATGGTGGCGGCGCTGACCGAGGGAGCAACCGACGGAGGCGCCAACGTGATCGACATCGGGTTGATCGGCACGGAGATGCTCTACTTCGCGGTCGGCTCGCTGGAGCTCGACGGCGGCATCACCTGCACCGCCTCGCACAACCCCAAGGAGTACACGGGTTTCAAGATCGTGCGCGCAGGTGCCCTCCCCGTCGGCGGCGACTCGGGACTCGTCGAGGTAAAAGACCGCGCTCTGAAGGGCTTCGGCGAGGTCGTCCGCAAGGGCAGTGTCGAGAAGAAGGACATCTGGCCCGCCTTCGTGGAGCGCGTCCTCTCTTTCATCGATCCGAGCGCCGTCAAGCCGCTGCGCATCGTCGTCGACGCGGCCAACGGCATGGGCGGGCGCATGCTCGAGCCGGCGCTGGAACGGCTGCCACAGATCGAGGCCGTACGCTGCTACTTCGAGCCGGACGGCACCTTCCCCAATCACGAGCCCAACCCCCTCCTGCCCGAGAACCGCGAGTTCATCGTGGCCAAGGTGAAAGGCGAGAAGGCCGATCTCGGTATCGCCTTCGACGGCGACGCCGACCGCTGCTTTTTCGTCGACGAGACAGGCGAGTTCGTGCCCGGCGACTTCGTCACGGCGCTGTTTGCCGAGACCTTCCTGGCCAAGGAGCCGGGCGCCAAGATCATCTACGACGTGCGCGCCAGCTGGGCCGTCCCCGACACGATCGATAAGGCAGGCGGCATCGCGCTCGTCAACCGCGTTGGTCACGCCTTCATCAAGCACCGCATGCGCGAGGAGGGCGCCGTCTTCGGCGGCGAGGTCTCGGGCCACTACTACTTCCGCGACTTCTCCAAGGCCGACTCGGGGATCATCCCCTCGCTGCTGATGCTCGAGTATCTCTCCAAGCAGGGAAAGCCTCTGTCGGAAGTCCTCCGCCCCTACCGCGAGCATTACTTCATCACCGGCGAGCTCAACACCCGCGTCTCGAATGTCGCCGCCAAGCTCGCGGAGCTTGAGAAGCACTTCTCTTCCCAGGGCAAGATCACTCACCTGGACGGGCTCTCGGTCGATGCCGAGGACTGGCACTTCAACGTCCGTCCCTCGAACACCGAGCCGCTCCTCCGCCTCAATCTCGAAGCGCTTTCTCCAGATCTGATGGAGCAGAAGCGCGACGAGGTGCTCGCCGTCATTCGCAGCTGATCAATTCCTAACCCGGTGCCGGACTTCAATCGGCGTCGGCGAGCACTCCGGCAATCCGGTGCCGGACTTCAGTCTGGCTCCGGGCTGCAATTCGGTTGACCTCAGGCGCACCTGAAACCGAGGCGGAGCCGCCCAGAGCGCCGCGTTCCCGTGCTCGCCGCTAGGCTGCGCTGGTGCCTTCCCCTGTGACTCTCGCGCTCTTCTCGCTCGTAGCGCTCGCGCTGCTGGCGGTACCCGGACCGGCCGTGCTCTACATCGTCAGCCAGAGCGTCTCGCGCGGGCGGCGAGCCGGGCTCGTCTCCATGCTCGGGATCGAGACGGGCGGACTCTTTCATGTCGCCGCCGCCGCGGTTGGGCTGTCCGCGCTACTCGCCTCGTCGGCAAGCGCCTTCGCGATCGTTAAGTACGCCGGCGCGGCCTATCTGATCGCACTGGGAGCGCTGCGGCTCCTGCGCAGCTCCGAGCAGGAGCCACGCTCCGATAGCGGTACCAGAGACATCCGTCCGCTCTACCTTCAGGGTATCGCCGTCAACGTGCTCAATCCCAAGACGGCGCTCTTCTTCCTCGCCTTCCTACCCCAGTTCGTGCGCCCGGGTCACGGCCCGGCGACACTGCAGATCGTCGTTCTGGGACTGTTCTTCCTCGTGCTGGCGACGCTCAGCGACGGCCTCTACGCCCTGCTCGCAAGTGGAGCCGGGGCCAGGCTCAGGCGCAGCGGGCGTGCGCGGTCGCTATCGCGCTACGGATCGGGCGGTGTACTTGTCGGGCTTGGGGTGGCAGCGGCTCTGGCCGGAGACGGGCGCAAGTAGTCCGCTTAGGACGACGGCGTGACGCGGTAGACGTCGAAGACCGCGTCCACATTGCGAAGCGCGTTCAAGAGCGTCTTCAGCGCCTTCACGTCGCCGAGCTCGGCCGTGTACCAGTTCTTGGCCAGCTGATCCTCGACCACGCCGCCGTAGGAGACGATATTGGCCCCATGCTCGGCGAAGGTGCGGGCGACATCCTCGAGCAGACGCGGCCGGTCCCAGGCCGAGACGGCGATCTGGACGCAGAAGCTGTGCGCCGTGCTGCCATCCCAATCCACCCGCGTGAAGCGCTCGGGGTTGCGCCGGAGCGCCTTCACGTTCGGGCAGTCGTCGCGGTGGATCGTGATGCCCTTGCCCATCGAGATGTAGCCGACGATCTTGTCGCCCGGTACGGGGTTGCAGCATTTGGCCAGACGAAGAAGCACGCTGGTGTCGTCGACTCCCTGGACGCGGATGCCCAGGTTGTCGGAGGCAATCGCCCGCCTGGTGCGCGGCTTTCGCGACGGTAGCGTCTGCTCGGGCACCGCCTGGTCGGTCTTCAGCCGCTGGAGGAGCTTGTTGACCACCTGGCTCGCGGGCACCTTGCCCGAGCCGAGCGCCAGGTAGAAGTCGTCCGCCTTCTTGAAGCCCATCTCGCGGATTACCTGAGCCAGCATCGAGGAGCCGGCCAGCTTGCGGTAGGGGAGGCTCTGCGCCTTCAGCGCCTGCTCGAGCGAGTCGCGGCCCTTCTGCTCGGTCTCGCCGCGCGTCTGCGAGCTGAGCCAGTGGCGGATCTTGTTACGCGCGCGCGAGGAGACGGCCAGCGAGAGCCAGTCGCGTGAGGGGCCGCGCGGCGAGCGCGAGGTCAGGATCTCGACGAAGTCGCCGTTCGAGAGCCGGGAGTGCAGGGGCACGATGCGCCCATTCACCTTGGCGCCTACGGTACGGTGACCGATGTCGGTGTGGACGGCGTAGGCGAAGTCGATCGGCGTCGAGCCGGCCGGGAGCGTCTTGACCTCGCCCTTGGGCGTGAAGACGAAGACCTCGTCTTCGAACAGATCGCTGCGGAAGGTACGCATGAACTCCCCGGTATCGGCTCCTTCGGGGATCGCATGGGTATCGACCAGCTGCTTGACCCAGGCCAGCCACTCCTCTTCCTGCGCCTTGGCGGCGCGCAGGCGTTTGTAGAGCCAGTGCGCGGCGATTCCGAGCTCGGCCTCCTCGTGCATCTCGCGCGTCCTGACCTGGATCTCGAGCGGCCTGCCTTCGGGCCCGATCACCGTCGTGTGCAACGAGCGGTAGCGGTTCGCCTTGGGCATGGCGACGTAGTCCTTGAAGCGCCCGGGCATCGGCTTCCAGAGCGAGTGGATGAGACCGAGCGCCCCGTAGCAGTCGCGGGTGCCTTCCTCGCCCTTGCGCTCGACGATCACACGCATCGCCGTCAGGTCGTAGATCTCGTTGAACTCCTTGCCCTTGCGGGCCATCTTGTCGTAGATCGAGTAGAAGTGCTTGGCCCGCCCGGAGATGTCCGAGGGAATGTCGAGCTTGTCGAGCTCGGCCTTGAGCAGGGCGGCCGCCTCGCGCACGTGCGCCTCACGGTCGGAGCGCTGCTCGTTCACGATCGTCTTGATCTCCGAGTACTTGCGGGGATGCAAGACCTGGAAGGCGAGATCCTCGAGCTCCCACTTGAGCGTGTGGATACCGAGGCGATGAGCCAGAGGTGCGTAGACCTCGAGCGTCTCGCGCGCCTTTTGCACCTGCTTCTGCTTGCCCAGGTACTCGATCGTGCGCATGTTGTGCAGGCGATCGGCGAGCTTGATCAGGATCACCCGCATGTCGGTCGCCATCGCCACGACCATCTTGCGGTAGTTCTCCGCCTGCGCTTGCTCACGGCTCTGGAACTGGATCCGGGTCAGCTTGGTGACACCTTCGACCAGGCGTGCGATCTCCTCACCGAACTCCTCTCTGAGCTCGGCAACCGAGACGCCGGTGTCCTCGACGACGTCGTGCAGAAGCGCAGCCGCGACCGTCTGCTCGTCGAGTCGGAGCTCGGCGCAGATCTTGGCGACGCCGAAGGGATGGTTGATGAACTCCTCGCCCGAACGGCGCTGCTGACCGTCGTGTGCCTTGGCGGAGAACTCGAAGGCGCGGACAATCAGATCCCGGTCGACGTCCGGGTTGTAGGCGGCCACCTCGGCGAGCAACTCCTCGACGAGATGCTCATGCCGCTGGAGCGCATCGAGGACAGTCATCTCTTCTAAGTGTATTGTCGGCGCAAGCGCTTGCACCTGTAGGTGATCGCGGAAGCAACGTAGCTCGCGCTCCCGAGGAAGGAAGTCGCGAGTTGCGTCGAACGGGGGATCGATCAACTCCGCAGATCGCCGATTCAGGTAATGAACATGCTCAGCGGATGGAACAGATCGAGGCGACACTCCAGGCGCAAGGTTATGGCGCTGGCTCGTCTCCTCTTCTTCGAGATCAGCGCCTCGCGTCCGGAACGCAGCGAGTTCTTAGGCCGCTAACGGCAAGAACCGGCGCCGCCGATCGGCTGATAGCTCCTGGTTACGAAGGGGTCGTCTGTGCCGACATGGGAAACGTTCGTGACCAACACGCGCGGACCGTTCGAATTAGGATAGATCGGACCGAGCCGCGGTAAGATCGCGCCTCATGAGCATCGCCGTCCGAGCGCTTCGAGAGGACGACCGCCCCTGGGCGATCGAGCTGGTGCGCGAGCGCTGGGGCAGCGAGGTGGTCGTGACCCGCGGAAAGGCGCGAGATGCGACCTTACTCGAGGGTTTCGTGGCCGAGGCGGACGGCGAGCCGGTGGGCGTGGCGACCTACGAAACGCGCGGCGCCGAGTGCGAGCTGGTCACGCTCGATAGCGTCCGCGAAGGGACCGGCGTCGGCTCGGCTCTACTCGCCGCAGTGGCGAACGCCGCCTGGAAGCAGGGTTGCCGCAAGCTCTCGGTCGTGACCACGAACGACAACGTTCGCGCGCTCGGCTTCTACCAGCGCCGCGGCTTCGTTCTCGTCGCTCTGCGAACACGCGCGGTGGAGAAGTCGCGCCGGCTCAAGCCCGAGATCCCCGAGCTCGGCTTCTTCGATATCCCCATCCGCGACGAGCTCGAGCTGGTGTTGCGGCTCACGGGCCCAGACTCCTAGCCGGCTTTAGGCGGCTTTTAGATCCCCGAACTAGCCTCAATGAAGCCTGAGGGCGAGGCCGGTGAACAAAGAGCGAGTCACATCCTTCTTGCTGGTCGGTGTCGCAGCGGCGCTGATTGCGATTGCCGCGCTTCTCTACGTGAACTCGGTCAACTCGAGCAGCACGGAGACTCGTACCGGCAAAGAACTCGCCTCCACGGCGTTCGTCACCGTGCGTGACGGCGAGTTCGTGCTCGCCGGCCGTCCCTACCACTTCGCGGGCGCCAACTTCTGGCAGGGGATGAACATGGGCGCTCGCGGTCGTAGCGGCGACCGGACCCGGCTCGTCGCGGAGCTGAGACGCATGCGGCGCCTCGGGATCACGAACCTGCGCGTCATGGCCTCTTCCGAAGGGCCAAACAGCGAGCCGTACCGAGTCACGCCCGCTCTGATGACGGCACCGGGCAAATACGACGAGCGGATTCTCGACGGGCTCGACTTCCTGCTCGCGAAGATGCGCAAAAACGGGATGCGAGCCGTGCTCGTGCTCAACAACTTCTGGCAGTGGTCGGGTGGAATGGCCCAGTACGTCTCGTGGCACGAGGGCAGCCGCATCCCCTACCCGAACGACACGGGCGACTGGAACGCTTTCGTCGCCTACTCCGCCCGCTTCTACACCTGTGCGCAGTGCCAGCGCTGGTACCGGAGCTACATCCGCATGCTCGTCGAGCATCTCAATCCCTACACCCACCGGAAGTATCGAAACGACCCAACGATCTTCTCCTGGGAGCTCGCGAACGAGCCCCGCCACTACCCCGACGAGTGGATCGACGGTACGGCCGCCTACATCAAATCGCTCGATCCCAACCACATCGTCACGACCGGCTCCGAAGGCGCCCCGCCCGGTGAAGGCGACGACTTCGTGAAGACGCACGACGGCCGCCACGTCGACTACGCGACGATTCACATCTGGCCGCAGAACTGGGGTTTTTTCGATCCCGCCGACACGAGCTCATACGAAAGCGCCGAGGCGATGGCACTTGGCTACCTCTCCGACCGTGAGAGCGCTACTGCGAAACTGGGCAAGCCGCTAGTGCTCGAGGAGTTCGGTCTGGCCCGCGACTGGCAGCCGCTGCACGACATCTACGACCCGAAGTCGGGAACGAGCTACCGGAACAGGTTCTACGAGGCCGTGTACCGGGAGGTCGAGAGGTCGGCCTCCTCGGGCGGAGCCGCGGCCGGCGACAACTTCTGGGCCTGGGCCGGACGGGCGAGACCTGGTAGCCGCTGGATCGGAGATCCACCGCACGAGACGGCGGGCTGGTACTCCGTTTACGACAGCGATCGCTCTACTCTGGCGATCGTCTCAGCACACGCCCGGAAGATGGCGGCCGTCCGTTAGCGAGCGCTACGCGGCGGCGGCGACCGGTTCATCCTCGAAGAGAAGCGCCCGGAAAGTCGCCGACTCAAGCAGGCTGCGCCGACCAGCGCCTTCGCCAAGCAGGCCCGCCTCGGCGAAGATCTCCCGCGTCTGCTCGTCCCAGGCCCCGTCGCCTGCTTTCCAGCGGGCTACCAGCTCGGCCCGCAAGCTCTCGTAACGCGGCGCCTCGTCGAAGATGCGCCTGACCTGGAGCTGGGGAGTGACGGTGCCGTTCCAGCGGTTCTCCTCCAACCGAAACGCGATCTCGTAACGACCGAGACGCCGGTAGCGATCGAGCTGCGACCCCAGACCGAACGCGATCGCGCCGCCGGCTTCGGCGCCGTCCATGCGCACGCGGAAGCGCAGGTGCTTGCCCTCGCCGCAGGTGGAGAGATCGACCAGCTCACAACCGGGCGCGAGCAGCACCACGCCGGGGTTCCCGAGTCCGAATGGAGCCAGGCGCTCCAGCTCGCGGCAGAGATCGAGCGTCAGCTTCGTCTGTGGGGGCACGATCGCATCGACCGTCGTGACCGGCCTCAGATCAGCGTCCGACAGCAATGCGTCGGCGTGGGCGGTGAAGGTCTCGACGAACTGTTCGAGGCGCTCGGGCCGGATCGAGAAACCGGCCGCAGCCCGGTGGCCACCGAAGCGCTCGAGCAGCTCGGCGCAGACGACGATGCCGCCGTGCAGGTCGAAGGCCGGGATCGAGCGGCCCGATCCCCTCCAGTCTCCGCCGGTGCCGGCGACGAGTACGACCGGACGCGAGAAGCGTTCGACCAGGCGCGAGGCGACGATCCCGATCACCCCTTCGTGCCAGTCCTCGCTCGCGAGCACGTAGGCGCGGCGACGGCGCTTCTCCTCAGGCCAGGACTCGACCTCTGACACCGCCTCGCGCAGGATCCGGTCCTCGACCGCCTGGCGCTCGCGGTTCAGCTCCTCGAGCTTCTCGGCCCGCCGGGCCGCCTCACCGTCATCTTCGCCCAGTAACAGCTCCAGCGCCAGCCCCGGGTTGCCGAGCCGGCCGGCCGCGTTGATTCGCGGCGCCAGGCGAAAGGCGATCTGACCGGTGTCGACCGTCGCCGGATCGACGCCGGCCGTACGCATGAGCGCGCGCAACCCGGGTCTGCGTGTTCGTCCGAGTGCGCGCAATCCCGCGGTAACGAGCCAGCGATTCTCGTCGAGGAGCGGGACGACGTCGGCGACCGTGGCCAGGCAGACGAGGTCGAGCTGGCTGCGCAGGAACTCCGAGTCGGCGCCCAGCAGCACCTCGCCGAGCTTGTAGACGACTCCCGTTCCACACAGTCCGGTAAAGGGATAGTCAGATGGGCGCGGCGCCACGATCGGGCAGTCGGGGAGACGCTCTCCCGGCCGGTGATGGTCGGTGACGATCACTTCCAGCCCGAGCGCCTTGGCCTGGGCCACCTCCTCGACGGCGGTGATTCCGCAGTCGACGGTGAGCACAAGCGAACAGCCGTCCGCCGCCAGCCGCTCGAGCATGCCGGGATTGAGCCCGTAACCTTCATCGAAGCGACTCGGCAGGGCCCAGCTCACCTCGGCGCCGAGCTCCCTGAGCACGTTCACCGCGAGCACCGTCGCCGCGATTCCGTCGACGTCATAGTCGCCGTGCACGCAGATCTTCTCGCCGGCCGCCACGCCAGAGCGGATCCGCTCGACCGCTCCCGTCATGTCACCGAGCGTAAACGGATCGTGCCCCGGCGCCTCGGCTGCCAGAAAGGCGCGCGCCCGCTCGGGATCGGTGAGACCGCGACGGACGAGCACCGAAGCGGTGAGCTCGCTCAGCTCGAGCTCGCTTGCGAGCATCTGCACCTTGTGCGGATCGATAGCTTCGATCGTCCAGCTTCCCTTTTGCATGGGAAGAGAACGTTATGCCTAATGCCGGACGGAGCCCGCCCGGCCGCGGGCTCCGTTCGACTTGTCGCCGCCGCTAGGGCGTATCTGGGTAAGTCACGCTTCGGTCGTAACGAGAATCGCCGGCGGAAACGCCGAAGCGGAAGGTGTCGTCGGCCGTATTCGACGGCCGGCGCGTAGCTGTTGCCACGCCGCACAGCAAAGCGAGCGTAGGCGCGCTCACGAGGCTTCCGACTGCTTCACCGATAAGGAGTCGCTTCTCATTCATCCTTTATCCCTTTACCGATTCGTCGTCGCCTCGAGTGGACGCCTGGCCGCATCAGCGCCGGCCGCCACCTGTCATTCCGATAGACCCTAGGCCGCGCCGATAAAGAACCGCTAAAGGACGGTAGCGGTGTCTAGCCCGATCTCAAGTGCCCGCTTCTCCACCCCGATAGGAGCGGGGAGAACCCGCGCTCCGGAAACTCCCTCTTGGGCACCAAATCACAGAATCACTACGAGATCCTCGGCCTCTGGCGCGACGCCAGCGAGGCGGAGATCCGTCGTGCCTACCGGCGTCTGGCAATGCTGAATCACCCGGATGTCAACTCCGACCCGGCCGCCGCCGAGCGCTTTCGCGCCATTCGGGACGCCTACGATGTTCTCTCGGATCCGGCTTCGCGTGCGCGCTTCGACGCCACTCTCGGCGCCGGTGTCAGGTCCGACGCCGATCGTGCCAGGGCCAATCGCGGCGCCGGCGTGCCGGGGGGATGGACGCCGCCCTGGGTACAGGACTGGAAAGCCGAGGCCTGGCTCAGGACGAACGTCAGGCCGGTACCCTGGAGCGTGCGCGCAATCGGAGCCGAGCTGCGTAGGTCCTGGAAAGTGCTCGCCGTGTTTTTCTCCTCGCTCGCGCTCATCGTCGTCGTTTGTGCGTTGCTCGACTGGGCGATCCCAGGTCTTGGCACGGCGGTGGTCGCCACCGCCTTCATGCTCCCGTTCTTCGCCTACGTTTTTCTCGTCTTTCGCGGGCTGCGAGAACCCGACGATGCTTTCGGCAGACGACGGCGCCGCAACCGCGCACGAGTGGACTGGACGGCGGACGCCGAGCAGGAACGCGGACCGCGCTGAGAACCCTCAAACGAACGACTGCCTGTTCGGGATATTCCTCCGCGTTCTGAGATTTCGAAGCCAGGGACGATTCCGAGGCTATCCTGGCAAGGTGGCAAAGCAGCCGAACTACCGCTCGGGCAACGACTACGTCGTCGAGTTCCTCCACTATCGCTTCTCTTTCGGCAGCGGTGACTTCGAGGAGCGAGTGGTGGCCGCCGCCGTGCGGCTCGAGCTCGTGGCCGGGAACGACCTCGCGCCGGAGGAGACGGCCGATTTGGTCGAGCTCGTAGCCAGCCCGATAGGTCAGATCTCCGAGCCCCGTAGTGAGCTCGGCCGCTACCTGGTCGAGCACTGGGAGACCGTCTCGCTGCTGAACGGCGAGTCGCTCGTCTACTGGCTGCGCAAGCTTGTGTTCCGCGGCGCCTGGCTCGACCATCGAGTCAAGCAAGGGCTACTCGAGATCGCCTGGGACGATGATCAGGCTGATTTCGGCTACCGCGATCTCGATGGCGATCGCACGCTGCTCGAGCTGGCCCCGGTACCGTCCTGGCACCGCCTCGGTTACGGCGGGTAGCCACCAGGAGAGGGCGCCGAGCGAATGAAGATCCCTCGACTACATACGTAACGGCACTTCTTTCTACCGCCCGCCACCGAGCCACCCGCCCGCGGGGTCGTTGAAAAGTACCGTCTCCGCAAGGCGAGAAGCGCTCCTCGATGTGCCGGTCCTGTGCCGATTCAGGAACTTCGGGCTTTCGCTCCGACCGGAGCTAGAACAGACTCTTGTCTTCTACCGGAGCTGAAGCGCCGATGTGCGCCAGCCCGGCCTTGGTGACGATCCGCCCGCGGCTCGTGCGCTGGATGAAGCCGAGCTTGAGTAGATAGGGCTCGTAGACGTCCTCGATCGTGTCGGGCTCCTCGCCGAGCGCGACCGCCAGCGTCGAGAGCCCGACCGGTCCTCCGTCGAAGCGCTCGACGATAGCGCGTAGAAGCTCGCGGTCGGTGTGCTCGAGCCCGACCTCGTCCACCTCGAGCAGTTTCAGCGCCTCGCGCGCGATCGCCATGGTGACCTCTCCCTGGTGACGCACCTCGGCCACGTCGCGGACGCGGCGCAGGATGCGATTGGCGATTCGAGGCGTGCCGCGCGAGCGGGCGGCGATCTCGGAGGCCGCCTCGGGCTCGATCTCGACTGCGAGGATTCGCGCCGAGCGGCGCACGATCGTGGCCAGGTCGTCCACGCAGTAATAGTCGAGACGGTAAGTCATGCCGAAGCGGTCGCGTAGCGGCGTCGTCAGGAGACCCGTGCGCGTGGTCGCGCCGACGAGGGTGAAGTGCGGCAGGTCGAGCGTGAGCGTTCGCGCCGCCGGCCCCTGGCCGACGACGATGTCGAGGCGGAAGTCCTCGAGCGCCGGGTAGAGGATCTCCTCGACCGCATGATTGAGGCGGTGTATCTCGTCGATGAAGAGGACGTCGCGCGCCTCGAGACTGGTCAGAATCGCCGCCATGTCGCCCTTGCGCTCGAGCGCCGGCCCCGCGACACAGCGGATGCCGACCCCGAGCTCGGCCTGCACGATGAAGGCGAGCGAGGTCTTGCCCAACCCGGGTGGACCGACGAGGAGGACGTGGTCGAGCGCCTCCTCCCTCTTCTGCGCCGCCTGCAAGGAGATGTTCAGAGGCTCCTTGATCCGTTCCTGACCGACGAACTCGCCCAGGTTGCGCGGGCGTAAGGAGCGCTCGATTTCGTCGTCTTCGGGCTTGATCGTCGGTGCCAGGAAGGTCTCGCTCATCTCACACCACTAAGCCGCTCTGAGCGCCAGGCGCACGCGCTCCTCCGGCGGTAGCTCGGGATCAATCCGGGCCAGCGCCTGCTCGGCTTCGACGAGCGTGTAGCCGAGCTCGACCAGCGCTTCGCGCGCGACCAGATGCGCGTCGCCGCCGCCCGCCTCTCCGGCCGGTACCAGATCGCTCCCGGTCAGCTTCTCCTTCAGCTCGAGCACGACCCGCTGCGCCGTCTTCTTGCCGATGCCCGGAATGGCCTGGAAGCGCGCGGTGTCCTCGCGAACGATCGCACGCTTGAGCTCGGCCGGCGCCGAGCCGGAGACGATCGCCAGCGCCACCTTGGGCCCGATCCCCGAGACCGAGAGGAGCTGGATGAAGAGCTCGCGCTCCTCGGCGTCGGCGAAGCCGTAGAGGGAGAGCGCGTCCTCGCGCACGTGCAGGTAGGTCTCGACTGTCATCTCGTCGCCGTCGGCCCTGGCCAGCGCGCGTGGGGTCGCGTGAACGAGATAGCCGACGCCGTTCACGTCGAGGATCAGACCCTCCGTCCCACGTCCGGCCGGCCGGCCGCGCAGCCGCGCGATCATCCCGCCAGCCTCTCGAGCGGCGGCGCCAGCGCGTGGCAGATCGCCACCGCGAGCGCGTCGGCAGCGTGATCGGGAGTCGGGATCTCTTTGAGGTGCAGGATCGCCTTCACCATCCGCTGCATCTGCGCCTTGTCGGCGCGCCCGTAGCCGCAGGTTGCCTGCTTGACGTGCGCCGGTGCGTACTCGAAGCAGTCAACGCCGGCCAGCGCGGCGGCGACGAGCACGGCGCCGCGCGCCTGCCCGACAGAGAGCGCGATGCGGGCGTCGGCGCCGACGTAGGACTCTTCGAGCGCGACGGCATCGGGCTGCTCGCGGGCGATCAGCTCGCTCACCCCTTCGAAGAGAGTCCGCAAGCGCGCCTCCAACCGCTCCCCGGGCGACGTTCGCCACCAGCCGTGGCCGAGCGCCTGAAGGCGGTTTCCGTTTCTTTGGACGATTCCGTACCCGCATGCAGCAGTACCAGGATCGATGCCGAGAACCTTCACGACGAGACTGTAGGTGGCGAGTCGGACGGCGGTTCCGCGGCGCCCGGACCGACGCCAGAGCGACGTTCGTCAGATCGACGGTCTGATCGTCTGCAGGAATGCTGAAAGCGGAAGAGAGGCTCAAACATGAAGAGAGGGCGGGTCTAGACACCCCCCAGCGTCCGGACCCGCCCCATACCCGCAAGCGCTGCACTAACCGTAGTACAAGTCGCAAGCTCGCGCACGCTCAGCTGCTTCCGCTCGGTGCGAATCAACGGAACCCAGAACGTGAGTATCACCCTCTACTTGCTCTGTTGCCCGTACTAACCGGAGCCAGGTCGCCCTCCGCACCGGCGCCGAAGTAGCGCCGCTAGGGGAAGCGTGCGCCCTGGCTGGCGCCGTGGTTCGTTCTGGCGTCGTAGGCCGCCTCGACCTTGTTCGCCTGCTCAACACCGTCGGCACCCACCTGGTCGGCCGCCGCCTCGAGTCTCCGGCAGGAGCTCCGCGGCGCCAGCGAGCGAATGCTCTGGAGCATCTTGCGGCCCATCTCGGCCGCAATCGCGCCGTGCCCGTTCTCGTGCTTGTGAAGCGCCTTCAGGTAGCGCTGCCATTTCCGCTGTAGCTGCGCGGATGCACTGCGCGGCGGCGCCCAGCGCGGGTAGGTGTACTTGAGCTCGACCAGCACCTTGGCGCTCGTGATCCGGCACTTACCGGCACGGACGCGGTCGTGGTACCACCAGGAGAAGGTCCAGTTCGCGAACGCGTCGTAGCGCTTGCCCGTGAAGTAGTCGAGCGGCCCGCGCCGGTTCATCTGGGAGCGCAAATCGGAAGCCGTCCGTCCCGTGATCCGGTAGTAGACCGCGCGGGTGCTGACGGTGAGGCCGGGCTGTGGGTGGGTAATCGACGATTGCACACGAGCGGGCGCCGTACCGGCGAGTAACAGCAGAAGTAAGAGTGAGAAGAGAAACGCGCGCACGGTTTCTCCGATCGTAGTCGGCCCCGGCGCCCCTTCTTTCATCGGCCCGGCCATTGACAGAGCCAGTCCCACTAGTCAGCATCGCGGTACTGCATCCGAACGAAAGAAGGCGTTACATGCGCAAACTCTTCAAGAAGCCTTCGCCGGCGACGGTGATCGCCTGCCTGGCGCTGTTCGTGGCGTCGACGGGAACGAGCATTGCCGCGAGCCACTACCTGATCACTTCGACCAAGCAGATCAAGCCGAGCGTGCTCAAACAGCTCAAGGGTGCCAAGGGACCGAAGGGATCGACCGGAGCGACCGGAGCGGCCGGAGCGGCCGGAGCGGCCGGAGCTACCGGAGCGACGGGACCCAGCGACGCCTGGGAGGCGGCATCGACGGGGGAGCACGTGATCGGAGCTGGGGTGGGTTATACGATCTCCGTGACAGTGCCGGCCGGCAGCTATGACATCAGCGGCACGGCGGACTTAGTGAACCGGGACGCAGCGAATGCTGCGGGGATGTACTGCATCCTGTACGTGGACACCACGAATGTCGACGACGTATGGACGGAAGCTCCCGTAAACAGCGCGGGCCCCATAGGGGCCGGTGTAGCGTCGGCCGCCCTGCACGCAAGCAATACAACCACTACGGGCGCAACGTTCTCGCTCAACTGCAGCGGGTACAGCAGTACGAATGAGACTGTGCGAGCTATGACGCTTAGCGCGATCAAGGTCGGGACGCTCCACTGATGATCGTGCCGTAAAACTGCGTCGTCGATCTGCCGGGCTCGCGGCTGCAGGCGAGCCCGGCACACGGAGAAGGCGCCGAGGCGCCGATCTTCCTCAGCGAGTCGACTCCTAGGAAGCGACAGCCTCGAGCAACTGCTCGGGGATGTCGAAGTTGGCGAAGACCTCCTGCACGTCGTCGAGCTCCTCGAGCGCCTCGACCAGCCTGATCACGGTGCGAGCCGCCGACTCGTCCATGAGCTCGACGGTCGTCTTCGGCAGTATCGCCGGCCTCGGCCGTTGACAGAGACCGTCCCGCTCGTCAGCATCCTCGCTAGGAATCCCGAGCGAAAGAAGGCGTACATGCACACACCTCTCAAGAAGCCCTCGCCGGCGATGATCGTCGCTTGCCTGGCGCTGTTCGTGGCGTCGACGGGAACGAGCATTGCCGCGAGCCACTACCTGATCACCTCGACCAAGCAGATCAAGCCGAGCGTGCTCAAACAGCTCAAGGGCGCCAAGGGACCGAAGGGAGCGGCCGGCGCGGCCGGAGCGACCGGAGCCACCGGAGCGGCCGGCGCGGCCGGAGCGACCGGAGCCACCGGAGCGGCCGGAGCCACCGGCGCGGCCGGCGCGGCCGGAGCGACTCACGTCGTCAAGCGCTACGCCACGGGCCCGACGGATCCGACCTTGTCGGGCGCCACTGCATCCTGCAACGCAGGCGAGGTCGCGACCGGCGGCGGCACGGATTACAACTCCGCCAGCGAAGATGCAGAACCGGTCGTAACGTTCAGCGCCCCCGCACCCTACGCCGTAAATAACAACACCCCTACCGGTTGGTTCGGCGCCGTCAGGAACATGAACAGTCCCACCGGCACCGTCCAAGCTCTGGTCTGGGTCATCTGCGCTTCGCCCTAGGCGCCTACCGGAGCAACCATTCTAAACGGCGCCCTCTTCGGAACACCTCGCCGTTTACTGGAGAGGGCGCCGGAACACCGGTTTTCCCGGGCGGCCCGTTACGAGGCGACGGCCTCGAGGATCTGCTCGAGGACGTCGAAATTGGCGAAGACCTCCTGCACGTCGTCGAGCTCCTCGAGCGCCTCGACCAGCTTGACGAGCGCGACCTTCCCTGCAACCTTGGTGGTACCGCAATCAAGAGGGGATGAGGACTATGTATCGGCTGGTTCGAAAGCCGTCGCCGGCGCTGGTTGTCGCCTGCCTGGCGCTGTTCGTCGCGCTCACCGGAACGAGCGTCGCCGTCGTCAACGCGCTGCCGAAAAACAGCGTCGGCACCAAGCAGTTGAAGAATAACGCCGTCGTCTCGAGCAAGGTCAAGAACGGCTCGCTCAAGGCGCTGGACTTCGCCTCGGGGCAGTTACCGAAGGGAGAAAAGGGAGACACCGGAGCGACCGGAGCAAGTGGAGCAAACGGCGCGACCGGAGCAAGTGGAGCAAACGGCGCGACCAACGTTGTCGTTCGTAGTCAGAGCGGCTCCGCCGGTGTCTGGTCGTTCGCAACCGCGCAATGCCTCGCCGGAGAGCGCGCTACCGGCGGCGGCGGCTATTTCGCAAACCCTGGGATTGGTTCTATTCCGGCGCTCGTAAACAGTAGTCCGAATCCATCCACTGGTACTCCCACTGGGTGGTTCGCGGCAGTTGAGAATCTGGGCTCCGGATCCGTTCAAGCCACAGCCTACGTCGTCTGTGCTTCTCCCTAGGCGGTCACTTGAGCAGATCCTGACGCCAGCTTGCATTCTCCTCCGGTGCCCTCCTTGGAGTGGCGGTCGGCGACGGCCGCCGGCTTCCAAGAGGGCACGGACGAGCTACCTCCCTAAGAAGTACATCTAGGACGCTACCGCTTCTAGGATCTGCTCGGGGATGTCGAAGTTGGCGAAGACCTCCTGTACGTCGTCGAGCTCCTCGAGCGCCTCGACCAGCCTGATCACGGTGCGAGCCGCCGCTTCGTCCGAAAGCTCGACGGTCGTTTTCGGCAGCATCGTCAGCTCGGCCGACTCGACCTGGAAGCCGGCCGCCTCGATCGCCTCGCGCAGGCCGCGTAGCGCCTCTGGCGCGCTTGTGACCTCGAAGCTGGAGCCGTCGCCGGAGACGTCGTCCGCCCCACCCTCGGCCGCCGCCAGCATCAGGATGTCCTCGTCCACTCCGCCGGCCGGCACGAGCACGACTCCACGCCGCTCGAACATCCACGCGACCGAGCCGCCCGAGCCGAGGTTGCCGCCGTGCTTGGAGAAGGTGTGGCGCACATCGGAGGCGGTGCGGTTGCGGTTGTCGGTCAGGGCTTCGACGATGATCGCCACGCCGCCTGCTCCGTAGCCCTCGTAAATGACGATCTCGAAGGCCTGCCCGCCGGCGCCCTCGCCCGCTCCCTTGGCGATCGCGCGCTCGATGTTGTCCTTCGGCATCGAGTAGGAGCGCGCCTTCTCGACTGCGTTCTGGAGCGCGAGATTGGCGTCGGGGTCGCCGCCGCCCTCCTTGGCCGCGACGGTGATCGCGCGCGAGAGCTTGGAGAAGAGCTTGCCGCGCTTGGCGTCGGCGGCGCCCTTCTTGTGCTTGATCGAAGACCACTTGCTATGACCGGACACTCGCTGCCTCCCGTACGACCTCGCAGAAGAGCTCGTGGACGCGCGTGTCGTCGGTGAGCTCGGGATGGAATGCCGCGACAAGGATACGGCCTTCGCGCGCCAGCACAGGCCGGCCTTCGTGCTCGGCGAGGATCTCGACGTTCGCACCGGCTCGCTCGATCCAGGGCGCGCGGATGAAGACAGCGCGCAGGGGCTTGGTCTCGCCCGCCAGCTCGAGGTCGGTCTCGAAGCTGTGCACCTGGCGTCCGTAAGCGTTGCGGCGAACGACGATGTCGATCAGCCCGAGCAGCGGCTGGCCGGGCAAGCCGTCGACGGCGTCCCGAGCGAGCAGGATCATGCCGGCGCAAGTTCCGAAGATGGCGCCCTTGAAGGCGACGATCGCCTGCTCGAGCTCGTAGGCGCGCACCAGCTTGCCGATCGCGGTCGACTCGCCGCCGGGGATGATCAGCCCGTCGAGCCCGTCGAGCTGGTGCGGCTTTCGCACCTCGCTCGCCTCGACGCCGAGGCGCCGCAGCACCGCTAGGTGCTCGCGGAAGTTTCCCTGCACGGCGAGAACACCGATACGAAGTGGCTCTCTCATCACTCATCAGTCTAGGTGCGAGCTTTCGCGGCCCGCCTGGTACCCCGCCCGAAGTCCGCCCCGGTCGTGGCGGTACTTGCCTATACCCAGCCGTGGAAAGATCGCCCCACTTTCGTTACGAACACCCCTTGACACCAGACGGTGTCTGACACCTTTTGGGCGGACCGGAGCGCTTGGCTCGATAAGTTCCTGCTAGGAGAGGGTTTTCTGGCGTGGTGATGGCTTCCGGTGGAGCGCCGTTTAGGACTGGTCAAGCGTGCGAGAAAGCGAGCGGCATTCCGGCTCTACCCGCCGGCTCCGTCTAATGTTCTCCTCATGCCCGTCGCGCTGGTCACCGGAGCGAACCGCGGTATCGGGCTCGAGGTCTGCCGCCAGCTCGGGCAGCGCGGCTACTCGGTGCTGCTCGGCGCGCGAGATCTCGAAAAGGGCGAGCAGGCCGCTGCGAAGCTCCGCGGCGAGGGACTCGTGGTGACGGCGCTCCCGCTCGACGTCACCAGCGAAGAGGACATCGCCCGCCTCGCCGAGCTCGAGCGGGTGGACGCGCTCGTCAACAACGCGGCGATCCTGCCCGACTCGGCACACGAGAGCACGAGCGCCCTAGAGGTGCCGGCCGAGACGGTGCTCGAGGGCTTCCGGACGAACACACTCGGCCCCTACCTGATCTGCCAGCAGGTCGCGCCGCTCATGCTCCGCCACGGATACGGCCGCATCGTCAACGTCTCCACCGGCATGGCCCAGCTCGCCGAGATGAACGGCGGCCACCCGGCCTATCGGCTCTCCAAGACGGCGATCAATGCCCTCACCCGCATCCTCGCCGACGAGCTCCAGGACAAAAACATTCTCGTCAACTCGGTCGACCCCGGCTGGGTCAAGACCGACATGGGCGGCCTCGGAGCGGTCCTCAGCACCGAGGAGGGCGCCGAGACGATCGTCTGGCTCGCCACGCTTCCCGACGGCGGACCGACGGGTGGCTTCTTTAAAAAGAAGAAGCGGATCGCCTGGTAGGACCGGCGAAAGTCCGCCCTCCTGCGGAGGGCATGACAACTTTCGCCGGTAGAAGAACTCAGGCGCTGAGCCGCGCCTTCGGCGCTTACTCAGCGCCTGCTCCGATGAGCGGCGCGAGCTGCCGAAGTCCTAGCCGGGGTCCGGCCTGTCGGAAGTGAGAGCGAACGTCAGGTAGCCGCGCCCGCGCAGGTCGGTCGCGGCGGCCGCTTCTAGATGTACGCCCGCTGTTAGTGTCCCCAAGGTCTTATCTCCAGGACTCGGCGAGAGGAGCTCAGATTGGACTGGTATCTGGAAGTCTTGAAGAAGTACGCGGTGTTCGAGGGTCGCTCCAGGCGCAGCGAGTACTGGTATTTCGCGCTATTCAACTTCTTGATCGGCCTTGTTCTCGGAATAGTCGACACCGCTATGGGCACCGTCGGTTCGGCCAGAATCGGGTTGCTCGGAGGCCTCTACTCGCTCGCCGTCCTCATTCCCAGCATCGCGGTGGGCATCAGGCGTCTGCATGACACGAACCGCAGCGGCTGGTGGCTCCTCATCGCGCTGGTACCGCTCGTGGGCTGGATCGTTCTGCTCGTCTTCATGGTGGAAGACAGCAACCCCGGCATCAACCAGTACGGCCCGAACCCGAAAGTTGCACCTGCAGCTGGCTAGATCCCAGTCCGTAATGTTTCACGCCGCCGGAAGCCCGTCCGCAAAGCGGGCAGGGCTTTCAGCGAGAACGCCGCGACCGGCATGACGGGCGCGGCCCACAAAACACCGTCCCAACTCGCACCGGACACCACAAAGCAAACCGCGGTCAGCCCGCCCCGCCAGTAGGAGCAGGCGTTGAGCAAGCGCCGCAGGCGCGCTCAACGCTTCGTTGCTCGCGCCGGCGAAAATCGAAGATTTTCGCCGAGTAATTACCAGCCGCGAGTCTCGAGCAGCTGACTCTCGTCGAGACCGGCGGTCGAGATCGAGGCCATCGCCTCGCCTAGCCCCTGCGACACACGCGCGAGGACTTCTGGATCCTGGAAATGCGTGGTCGCCTCGACGATCGCCTTGGCACGCGGGGCCGGATCGTCCGACTTGAAGATGCCCGAGCCGACGAAGACGCCGTCGGCGCCGAGCTGCATACAGAGCGAGGCGTCGGCGGGCGTGGCGATGCCGCCGGCGGTGAAGGTGACAACCGGGAGCTTGCCGTTCTCGGCCACCCATTTGACCAGCTCAATCGGGGCGCCCAGGTTCTTGGCCTCGGCGTAGAGCTCCTCCTCGCGTAGCGAGCCGAGGCGGCGGATGCCACCGTAGACCGCGCGCATGTGGCGGACGGCGTTGACGATGTCGCCGGTGCCGGCCTCGCCCTTGGTGCGGATCATCGCGGCGCCCTCGGCGATGCGGCGCAGCGCCTCGCCCAGATTGCGGCAGCCGCAGACGAAGGGCACGGTGAACTGCCACTTGTCGATGTGGTGCTCCTCGTCGGCCGGGGTGAGAACCTCGGACTCGTCGATGTAGTCCACCTCGAGCGCCTGCAGGATCTGCGCCTCGGCGAAGTGGCCGATGCGGGCCTTGGCCATGACCGGGATCGTCACGGCCTCCTGGATCTCGCGGATCTTGGTCGGGTCGGCCATGCGCGCAACCCCGCCCTGGGCGCGGATGTCGGCGGGCACCCGCTCGAGCGCCATCACGGCGCAGGCGCCTGCCTGCTCGGCGATCTTGGCCTGCTCGGCCGTGGTGACGTCCATGATCACCCCGCCCTTGAGCATCTCGGCCAGGCCGCTCTTGACTCGCATAGTCCCGATCTCGCTCATCGAAGCCAATTCTACCGCCACGCCCCGAACCGCCGCCCGGTTCCTTTTATACAGGCGCCGGCACAGATCGCGCCGCGCCCCCAACTATGATCGGCGGCAGTGAAGCCTCTGAATGAGCTTCTGAAAGGAGTCGGAGAGTGAAGAGAGTCGAGACCTGGCTCCTGACGGTCGGTTGGATCGGAGCGATCTTGATCCCGATCGTCGGCATCGTCGCTGGCGTGTACATCAACTCGGCGAAGACGACTGGCAGCGACGGCTTCCGTACGAACAAGTACGACGACTGGTCGCGTAAGCAAGCCGTCCCGATGATTGTCGTCGCGCTCGCGATCGTTGTAATCGGGGTCGTGCTCCAGGCCCGGCGACGATAGCCCGGCTTCGACGCGAATCCTCATCCTCCGCGGGGACAAGGCCAGGACCTCCCCCCGGAATACACAAGCTCCCGGGAGGGGGAGACCCGGGAGCTTGGTTAAACGGAAGGGAAACGGGCTTGCCGGGAGGCTTTAGGTACCTCCCCGTGAACCCGATCCCCAGAGGGCACTGCCGCATTCGTGCACCGCTGTGACTCCTTTATCCGCCGATTGGCGGTAACCGCAGACTTACAAATGACTCGGGCTCGAGCAAAGCCGCTGGAGACACCGAGTAGATTGACGGTAGTCCTGCTCCGGAGCGCTCGCCCTCCCTCATTCGAGGGAAAAAAACGCGAATCCCCCCATCGGGGGATAAAGACCGATCGGGAAACCCCTGGACAGAGTTACGAAAACGCTTTCAGCGCCCCGAGGCGCCGGCACGACGCACGGGGCGTCTGGCGGCGATAGGCTGATGGCGTCGGGCCTGTAGCTCAGTTGGTTAGAGCAGCGGACTCATAATCCGACGGTCGCTGGTTCGAATCCAGCCGGGCCCAAAAACCGCCGCACCGTTGAGCGAAAACCGCACGGTTGTGCGGGTCAGCCATGTCGTGTGTGCCGCCCACGCTCGCGGCGTGCCACCCTCGGTGCCACCCTGGGATACGAGCTGTGGCTGGCGGTTTCAGAGAGACTGACCGATGCGGGCGGAGATCACCCGTATCGCGATCTCGCGTGCTACTCCGCTCAAGGCCTCGGCCGCCCCGTGCAGCCGGCTTTTCTGATCGTCCGATGCTCTGTCCGCTTCTGAGTTGAGGGCTTCAATCAATCCATCGAGCATGTTCTCGGGAGTCGGCCAGGAGCCGAGATCGCGCCGAGTCCTTTCGAACACTCTCATGACGTCGCCGTTGGTCTCTTTGCTCCCGACTGCTCGACCGCCGAACACGACCTCAAGGAATGGGGGGTCAGCAAAGGCGAGGGCTTCGGCGCCGATTGTGACTTGGTCCGCCGTAAGGCCTGTTTCAGCGCGAATCACCTCGAGACTAACGGGGCGCTCTCCTGCCTCGTAGTGGCGCAGCGCGACGCGCAAGATCGGCAACTCGCGGGTAGTCCAGGTTTCGTGAATCTCTCCCATTGCTCGATCAGTCTCTCACGCTCATCGAGGAAGTCAACCGCGCGGCTAATGCCCCTCAGACATAGGCCTTGAGGCCTTCGTCTTTCAGTCTCTCGAGCGCGGAGTCGAGATCCTGGCGCGTCGGGTCGACGACTCCATGAGCGGGTCCCTTCTCGCCGCAGTGGCGTGTGGCATCGGCGCGCCACGCGTCCAGGACGGGTGCTCCCCGCTTGGGCGCGGTCATCGCCGGGCGCGGCTTCCCCCGCCGTCTCCAGTAGCGGTGCATCCTGCCCTCCCGCTCGTAGAGCGTCGCGAGTGCGCGATCGTGCATTCGCAGCTGGTCCCGGTACTCATGCAGGGCCTGCTCCTTCAGCTCGGCTAGCGCTCTCCCGTGGTCCCCGCTGGAGTAGAGCCCTCTCGCGTTCTCCTTCGCCGTCATCGCGCTTAGCTGCCGTCGCAGCAGGAGGTGGCGGTCCGAGATCCAGGACGCTAGGTCCTCGTCGTGCTCCGCGGTCAGCCGGTCGTGCGTCGCGATCTCGCCGCGCGCCCGGCGGAACGCCGCCCAGCCCGCTGCCAGGAGACCCACGGCCGCGACCGTGACGCCGCCCGCGACGGCGATGAGGAAGCTGTGCGTCCACGGCTCCCCGGCGGCGGTGATAGCGAACCCGTCCACCCGACTGATTCTGGGGCCCCGGCCGGATGCGGCCTTTGCCGGTCGGCCACGCGAGAGGCACGTGGCGAGGGGGTGCCGGACACGACAGGTCGGGGCGGGCGCCCGTGGGCGTCGGGTTCGTTATGGCGAGGGTTGGTGCCCACGCCGTCGGATCGTCCGCGCCCACCGGGCGACCGGGCGCCATGTCCGGAGCGCAAGCCTCGTCCAGGGAGGGCGGAGCGCCTCGCGCACGACCTTCTCGATCTTCGGACGCGACGCGTACCACTCCTCGCTGAGGGCCGGGTCGAGCGTCGCCGCCCAGCGGCGCGTGACCCCGTGGGCCTCGTCGAGCATCGGCCGCACGTAGGACGGCGCGAGCAGCAGGAAGCGGTTCTGCGCCTCCGCGACCCTGGAGAAGACGGCCTCCACTCGGCGGTTGACCGGGAGACTGAAGAGATAGGCGAGCGTCTGAATCGCCTCGTGTCCGATGACGGCGGCCAGCCACGTCCCCAGGGAATCCAGCACCTCGCTGATCTTCGCGGCTCCTCGCGGTGCTGAACCCTCTTCGGCGGTCGACTTCGGGAACTGCTGCCACACGAGCGACACGTCGTCCAGGGCGGAGAGGTACGCGGCCGCCGCCCGCCTCAGCTCCTCGCGGCGTCGGTACCAGCGGTCGACGGAGCCGGCGAGCACGGCGACGCCCCCGCCGATACCCGCCGCGATGACCGCTGCCGCGCCGCTGTCCATCCGTCGAGCGTAGTGATGGCGTCTGACGGAACGGCCGCTACGCCTGAGCGTCGGGGCGGCTCAGCTTCCTCAGGGCCTCGAGCGAGGCGGCGGCGGCGTCGAGCACCGGCCCCCAGCCGAGGTCGGGCCACCGCCCGTCGACCGGCCGCAGGAGGTCTAGCAGTAGGTGCGCTCCGAGTTGATAGGGGTCGTAGCCGCTGAGTCCCGAGTCGGGCTCCGGGCGGATCATGATCTGCCCGTCTTCCTGCTGGATCAGCGTGTTATCGATGACGAGCATCGTGGCGTGGACGTCGCCTTGAGACTGGAGCCGGTAGGCCACGTTGTACGCAAAGCCGAGCCCGACCTTCCCTGACATCACCTCAAGCGGGGGGAGGCCCTTCCGCTTCTTCCTCGAGTGGCCGCAGGTAGGGCAGCGGTCGTCATCTTTTGGCGCCTGCTCCTCCTCCTCGGGCAGCCGGGCGAGGAACGCTCGCAGCTTCTCCTGCTGGACATCCTCTTTGCCGCGGACGATTTGCTTGACCTCCTCGTCCAAGTCCTCGTCTGACAGGATGCGCTCGAGCGTGGTGCCGCGCTGGCGCAGGTCATCCTTCGCCCACATCGGCAAGTGCTTCACAGGGTCGGTGTCGAGCCAGCGGGCGACGATCAGGTACTCGTGAAGGACCCGCAGTAGGGGCGCCGCCTCGGCACGCTCGCCATTATCGATCAGTCGGTAGGCGGCCCGGAGCAGGCGGCGGCCACGCGCAGCGAACGCGAGCAGCACGAGGCCCATCGGATCGACGCCCCTTTCGACGAACGCCTCCTCCTCGAGCGACGCCGTCGAGACGATCATCGCCACGCCTGCCGCGCGGGCGATCTCCCGCCGCGCCTTCGCGTTGCGTCCCTCCTGGTCGCCGTGTGGCGGTTCCTGCGGGTCGGTTGCCATACCCCTAACGTACGCCGGCTGTCAGACGCCCGGACCTAGAGCGGCACGATCCGCACCTGCGTGCGGCGGACGGTGGAGCCGCCAGACGCCGCTGGCGGCACGAACCTCTCCGAGCCCCAGGGTTCACGCGCGGCGTCCTATCGCCGGGCTCGGAGCACGGTCAACTTCCTCCGCCCCACTTCGTGCTCGGCGCACTCGACATCGGCGAAGCCGATCTCGGTCAGCCGGGACACGAAGCTGGCGAATGCGTCCTCGCTCGCGGCCGGGCCGTTGGAGTTGCCGCGGCCGTATACGCGCTCGGCGATGACGAGGCGACCGCCGGGACGAAGCACGCGCCGCAGCTCGCTCAGGCCCTGCTTCGGGTCGGCCCAGTGGTGAAGAGTGAAGACGGCGAAGGCGCCTGTGAAGCTCTCGTCTTTGAAGGGAAGCTGCTCGGCCGGCGCCTGGACGACCTCCGCGCGGCCGGCCGCGATCGCCTTGCGGCAGCGACGGCGGGTCTGGGCGACCATCACCGGCGAAATATCGACCGCGGCGACGAAGCCGCCGGTCGCGCGCGAGGCGGCGGTCGCGGACGCCGCCCCCGATCCGCAACCGACCTCGAGGATGCGGTCGTCGGGCTTCACGGCGAGCTGGTCGATCACGAACGGGTTGATCTTCGCGTGCTCCAGCGCCATCAGTCGGCCGCCGAGGCGCCCGAGCAACCCCTTCGGTACGCCGAACATGTTATCCAGCACCTTCATTAGAGGCGCCTGCACATGCCCGTGACTTTCATGCATCTCTACCCCCTAATCGCTTAGTCGGTAAGTTAGTTAGCGAGAGAGTATCATACGAGCTATGGGTACCACAACACCCGACTCGATCAGGCAGCAGCTACACCGTTTCGGAATGGAATCGACCCGCCTCCGCGGCGCGGTCTGTCGTGCTGCCGGGATCGCAGGTAGTGAGCTCGACGCGCTCGAGCACCTCGAGGCGGACGGGCCGCTCACCCAGCGCGAGCTCGGCGACCGGCTCCTGCTCAGCTCGGGCGGCGTGACCATGCTCATCGACCGGCTCGAGCGCGCCGGCTGGGTCTCGCGCCGACCTCACCCGAGCGATCGCCGCGCCGTCATTATCGAACCCTCGAAGAAAGCTTTCGCCCAGGTGCCAAAGGCGCTCGCCGACTTCCACGCGGCGATCGAGAGCGCGGCGAACGAGATTCCGACGGAGCACAGAGAGGCGATCGCGGCTTTCCTCGTGGCCGTGAGCGCGGCCGCGCACGACACCGTCTCGGCCCTGCTCCGGGAGCGCCACGCGAGTTGACCTCGGCCAGCCCGTCGCGATCGCGAGCCTTCCAAACGGACCGCTCGTCCAATACGATCCCGGCATGCGTACAAAGGTGATTACCCGAGCCCTGGTCGCTGTTCTCCTGGTCGCTCTCGCGGCCTCCTGCGGCGGTAACAAATCGACCGCGAAAACCACCTCGACCGCGAATACCATCACGACGAAACCGCCGCCGGCTGCGACCTTCAAGGCCGTTTTCAAGGCGTCCTCCCATCACCCGGTGGTGAACAAGAACTGGCCGATCACCGTCACGGTCGCCAGTCTCACCGGCAAGCCGATCGCCGCGACGCTGCAGATGAACGTGCTCTTCGCGGGCGCGCAGGTCGGTCAGATCGACAATGGCAAGATCTACCACTTCGTCGGCCGCTACCACGAGAACATCACCTGGCCGGTGGATGCGATCGGACACCTGCTGACGCTGCAGGCGGTGGTCAAGGTCAACGGGAAGACTCAGAAGCTACTCTGGCCGGTCTCGGTCGTGAGCAAGTAAAACGAGGGAGCTCCGTTTAGCTCCTACCGGGCGCGCTCGGCAAGATCGCTAATGGCAAGATCTGCCGCCTATACGGCAGTCATCATGAGACAATCACCTGGTCGGCAGTTTCGATCGGCCAACCGATCACTCTGCAGGCGGTCTTGTAGGCGACGGGAAAGTCGGAGCCGATCAATTGGCCGATACTGGTCGAGCGGTGAGCAGTAACGGAGGGCACGGTGTCGAGGTCGTAGTCGAGCACGTGCGCAAGGGCTTCGAGGGAGGCCTGATCCGCTCGCTCGAGGATGTCTCGCTTCGCATCGAAGCGGGCGAGTTCGTTTCCCTGATCGGCCCTTCCGGGAGCGGCAAGAGCACTCTTCTCAATCTGATCGGGGCGCTCGACCGGCCCGATGCCGGCTACATCGCCGTCGGCGGCCACCGGCTCGAGCAGCTCCATCGTCCGTCGCACTACCGCGCCAACATCGTCGGCTTCGTCTTCCAGTTCCACAATTTGATCACGACGCTGACCGCACTCGAGAACGTCCAGGTGCCGCTGCTGGGCAGGCGCCTCCCGCGCAAAGAGCGCGAGCAGCGCGCCCGCGAGCTGCTGAGCGAGGTCGATCTCGCGCACCGCCTGCACGCCTACCCGGGAACGCTCTCCGGAGGCGAGCGTCAGCGCGTGGCGATCGCCCGGGCGCTCGCCAACCATCCCTGCCTGCTTCTCGCCGACGAGCCCACCGGCTCGCTCGACTCGGCAAGCGGCGATCGGATCATGGCGCTGCTCAAGGGTCTGCGCGACCAGTACCGGATGACGGTGCTCGTGGTCACCAACGATCTCGCCACTGCTGCGACCGGCGATCGTACGCTGCGCATGCGCGACGGTCGCGTCGAGGAAGTCGACGGTCCGGTTACTCCCGCCGCAGCGCCTCGATCGGGGTGAGACGGATCGCGCGCAGCGCCGGATAAATAGCCCCGACCAGCCCGACGCCGAGCGAGAAGGCGAGACCCCAGGCGAACACCCCGGCCGTGAAGTCGGGCACGACGAAGGTCGAGATCAAGCCGTAGGCGGTGAAGAGGTGCGCCGCCATTACGCCCACGCCCAGGCCGATGCCCATCGCAAGCAGGCAAATGCCGAGCGCCTCGCTCACGATCAGAAGCGCGATCCGGTAACCGGACCAACCGACCGCGCGCAGGATGCCGATCTCGCGTGTGCGCTCGAAGACCGACATCGCCATCGTGTTGGTGACACCGATACCGCCGACGATCAGCGCCAGCAAGGAGAAGATCCAGCCCGCCGAGATGAGCAGGCGGCTCGAGGTGTCGATCTTGACGGCCTGGCCCGGCTCGGCCAGTGAGGAGATATTCGGAAACCTTTTCGTGATCTCGCTAGCGATCTTCTTCGAGGGCTGACCCGGGATGACCGTGATCGCGATCGTGGTAATCTCGCCTGGCCGCTTGGTCAGGCGCTGGAGCGCGGCCAGCGGCATCACGGCGCCGTTGTCCTCGAATGGATCGCCGGTGTGGTAGACACCGGCGATGCGGTACCGATGCCGGCTGATCGTGATGCTGCCGCCGATCTTCGCGTGCAGGGAGTTGAGCGCCGCATCGCCGACGATGACCTCGCCGCTGGCCGGGAGCTGACCGTGAACCATCACCAGGCGCTCCCAGGGGAACTGGCCCGGCTGCATCCCGAGCACGAGGAAGGAGCTCTGGCCGTCCACCTGACTGACGTAGAGCTGCAGTCCGGCGACCATCTGCACACCGGGCTGCTTGGCGATTCCGGGCTCCAGCGATTGGGGCAGGATCGACTTGGTCAGATCCGAAGTGCCGGACTGGAAAAGGCCAAAGTCGGCGCGACCGAGGTGAATGAGCTGGTTGGCGGTGTTACGCACGCCGGCGGTGATCGAGAGCAGCGCCACGATCAGCCCGACCCCGATCGAGACACCGGCCGCCGTAAGAGCCGTGCGCATCGGCCGCCGAAGCAAGTTCTTACTTACCAGCTTCGCCCAGGTCACCCGTGGATCTTCCCCGTTTACGAACTTCTGTGCAAACTCGGGGAGGCCGAAAACGGGCGCCGGGCGCTCGATCTGGCAGCAAGCGACGCCTTCGAGTGGCGAAGAGTTGATCTCTCGCGCACAATTAAGCTCCGTGAGAGCGTTCCTACACGAGCGCGAGCTGCGGACGACCGGCAGCCTGACAGCAACCGACATCACCGACGAGGTGGTCGAGGCGGTGCGCCGTAGCGGCATCGAGAACGGGATCGCCTGCGTCTACTCGCCCCATACGACCTGTTGCATTCGCATCAGCGAGCTCGAGAACGGCTTCCTCGAGGATTTCGCCTCGCTCCTGCAGCGGCTCGTCCCGCGCGAGGGCTACTACGCCCACGACGATTGGGATCGGCGCACGGAGAACATCTGTGAAGAGGACATGGAAGCGGGCAACGGACACTCTCACTGCATGGCGATGCTGCTCGGGCCCGCGGGCGAATCGATCCCGGTTCAGGGTAGTGAGCTCGTGCTCGGGACCTGGCAGCGAATCCTCTTCATCGAGCTCGACCGCGAGCGTGACCGCCGCTGGCTCGTCCAGGTCGTAGGCAGCTGACCGTCACCGTCATTCGATCGTAGGCCGCAGACCGGACCGGTGAAGAACGCCGGGGCCGGGCTCTTCGCCGGCCCGGTTCTCGTAATCGGCGGTGACGTCCTTCGACCCCGCCGCCGAGCGTTTCCCTAGATCAGATCAACCCGCAGGCGCGGGCGGTGTTTGGCCAGGGATAGAAGCCTCTGCCGCTCTGATAGGCACGCTCGGCAACCCACATCTGCTCGTAGGAACTCCAGTGATTTGCAGTCCCTTTCAAGCGGAGTAAATAGTCGCCGTATGAGCGCTGGAAGGTGAGATCCATCTGCAGTCCGCCGTAGTAGCTGTTGCCCGTGTTGGCGTTCCAGCTGCCCTCGCCGCGGTGGATACAGAGCCACTGGGATTTGTGCGGAACATGCACGACACGGTGCCAGACACGGGCGGCTCGATTCCTCCAGAGCTCGAGCACCCAGTGTCGATAGGCGCTACTGACCGCCCACTTCTCACTATTGCTCGTCGGCGTTCGGCCGACCCCCATCACCTTTTGCCAGTGCCAGGTCGACGTCCGGAGCCGCTGGATTTGCCTGATCTCGGCTGTTCGTTTGCTCGAGGCGCCGGCGTACGTGGGCGCGAGCAAGAACGCGAACACGACCGCCACCGCCAATATGCGCAGAACACTGCTGCGAAACACGAAATGAAACCCCCTAGGGGCTGACGAAGACCGACGACGCCCACGAGAACCGGCCGGGCCGCCTCGGCCTGACGCTGCCCAAAGCAGCGCCAGCGTGACTAGGCTAGCAAAACTTCGTCGGTGCAAACTGAGCATAGCATAAATAAGCTATTGGCTGGAATTGGCCAGCTTCAGGCATAAATCGCCAGGAAACTTACGATCACAACGAATTTGTTCGATTCCACCAATCGAGCGATGCGCGACCACTCTCGCCCGACGACACTACGTCTAGCCCCAACCTGCTGCGGACTATGCAACTGCGACTCGGCGATCCGATCTACACAGAGCGTCTGGCTTCCTTCTTAGAAAGCCTCGGCCAAGCGACGATCACCTCCGGTCCGAACGAGATCGAGCTTCTCGTGCCGGACGAGGGAAGGCCGGGCGAGATGGCCCGGAAAGAGTTCGCCATCTACCTACGCGTCTGGAGCGTGCTCTACCCCGACGCCGAGGTTTCCGTAATCGACGAAGCTGCGCCGAAGCTTTCCCAAGCGCAGGCCGTCAGCGCCGGCTAGCCTCGGGCGCCTCCTCCTTAGCAACCGCAAGCGGTGTCCAATCGACGAGCCGTATTCCCGCGCGGCCTGAGGATCTCTACGGAAGCAGTCGGCAACCGAGAGCGCCTGTGGAACGAAGACAGGTCTCTGTCTCGATACGAACCTGGCACATTCTCGAACGCTGTTTCTCGATACCGTGCTACGCCCCGTGGGTGGGTTTTTCGAGCGCCTAGCGAAACGAGGCACTCCGTCGCCTGGCCGGTCTTCATTCCGCTATGCACTCCAGGAGGAGAGGTGGGTCCCGCCGAGCGCGGCGAAGCGGCGGCATGCGTCGTTCCGCCAGAGGTTCAAATAAAAAGGGCGTCGAGCCGGTGACGCTTTCGTCCCCTCCTCCTAGGAACCTCGGCATCTGCCGTTTCCGGCTTCTGCCGTTGCCCCCCGGAGGAGGATCGACCTAGTCGCGTTCCGTGCTCGACGCTCGATGATCTTCCCACCGGATCGCACGGACTTCAATCAGGGAAAACACGTATTCGCGTGCTCGATTTCGCCGGGCTGCGCCTACCGCCCGATCGCCCCGGGCCCGAGCCTGGAGTTCCTAGCTCGCCCGGATCCTAAGCAGGAAGGTGCGAAGCGGCGCTTGCCCCTTTTCCCAGGAGCGCCGGTAGGCGAGCTCGAGCCTGCCTTGTCCCGATCGCACCGAGAAGCGGAAGACGTCCGTACCTCCCTGTCCGATCCGCATCGGCGGCGCGGCCAGGTAGGTGCGCTTGACGAGCTTGAGCACCTTCGGCTTGGAGACGAGCGCCCAGTCGTAGCCCGTGGTCGGATTCGCGGCCAGACGGACAATCAGCGTGTCGCCCGGGTTTAGCTCGAGGCTCTTTCCGTTGGCGGCGGCGCCCAGCGTCAGCGTTCGCGCCGCGGCGGCGGCGGCCGGTAGCGCAATCGCCACGAGCACGGCGGTAGCGACGAGCGGCCGGCGGAAACGTCCTGCTTGGCTACGAATCAAGATCTCTTCCCCTCTCTGGGCGCAGTGCTCGGCCCACCCCGGCGTTGCGGATTCGGATCTGCAGCCACATCACCTAGTACGCCGCCGAGCTACGGCCGCATCACACCTGCTCACGGACGAACGTTACTTGTGCCAGTGCCGGTTACCGTGTCCGGCCATGCCGAGCAAAAAAACAATGAGCACGATCACGGCCCACCAGGCGATGCTCAGCGTACCGTTGTGCCAGCCGAGTACGTCCCACATGACGGGGAGAGTAACGCAGCCTCGGCGGCCGCGCCGAGAATCCCGGCCCGATCCCGAAGCTTCTCAGCTCAAGCGCAACACGACGAGCGCGATCGCAAGCATCACGACAGCGGCGCTGAGTGCGCGCAGCGCGGCCTCGGGAGCAGCTAGAAACGCTTGCTCGTCGATCTCCGCCAGGCGGCCGTCCTTGTAGAGAATCGAGCCGGAGATCTCGCTCGTGCGGCGGCGCACGGTGCGAACCTGAGTCGAGAGCCGGCGCTGGGCGGCCGAGAGGAGCGCGGCGAAGAGGGCGGCCAGGACGGCCTCGGGACGCAGCGTCCCGGCAGCACCGACGTAGGCGGTGAGCACGGGGAAGGCGCCCCAGGCAAGCGCGAACCAGATGTCGCCGTGGAAAAACCCGCCGGCCAGCTCGAGCGTGTAGGCGACCGCGATAAAGGTGCCGAAGGCGACGAAAGGCGCGAGCCAGAGCGTCCAGGCAAGCGTCGCCCCAACCCCGATCGCCGTCGCGCTTCCGATCGAGATTACCGCCAGCGAAACGAGCACGCTTTGCGGTATCCCGGTCGCCAGCGGTCTTCCGTTCAGCTCGTCAAGCGCGTGAGCACCGACTCCCATCGCCAGGAAGAACGCAACCAGCCCCCAGACGAGGCGGTGCGGTTGCAGACCGGGAGCGAGCGAGGCGCCGATGGCCACGTAAGAGAGGTGCCAGAGCGTGTAGGGCGGATGCAGGAGCGTCAGGTAGTCGCGCCAGCCGCCCGGAGCGAGCGCATAGAAGGCCGGACGTGCCTGTGTCGTCACAGGCGTCTCCCCCAGATCACCACTCCTCCTCCGAGCGAGAGCCGCCGGTAGCGGAGCTCGCCGATTCCTGCCCGTAGCCAACAATCGAGCGTCCGCTCCAGCCCCCCTCGGGCGTAGAAGTCGCGAATGCTCGGGCCGAGGAAGCGCCCGACCTCGCCCCAGCCGCGATCGATAAAAGCTCCCGCCACGGGCAGCCCCGCGCGAACGTAGAGCTCCCAGGCCAGGCGTGGAAGCAGGCGCGTGGGCACGGCAAACTCGAGCGAGGCCACAGTGCCGCCGGGACGCACGACGCGCGCAAGCTCACGCATCGTCGCGGCCGGATCGACAACGTAGCGGAGTAGATAGGTGAAGCTGAGCGCCGAGAAGGATCCGCAGGCGAAAGGGAGAGACTCGGCCTGTCCCTCAAGCAGCTCGATGCGGCCGCTGAGACCAGCCCGGGCGGCGCGCTCGCGAGCGACCGCGAGCATCTGCGGGCTCTGGTCGAGCCCGACGACGTGAGCTCCGGTGTGCCTGGCAAGCTCGATCGCAACCGCGCCGGTGCCCGTGGCTACGTCGAGAACGCGGTCGCCTTCGCCGGCGTCGATGCGCGAGACCAGGAAGCGGCGCCAGCGCGGATCCTGGCCGAAAGACAGGAGACTGGCGTAGCGGTCGTAGCTGTGGGCCAACGGCGCGAACAGAGCTTTCGCGAACTCGTTCACTGTCGCCGTTTCCGCCACCGGTCAACTTTACCCCGTTCTCCGGGCACGCGAACTCGGCGAGCTCGGTTCAGGACGACGTGCTCCGCCGCCGCACGCTTAGCCTGACCTTAATCCGGACTTGCGTTCGCTTAACACGCCGACAGCAATCATGAAAGTCATGAACGAACAACACCAACGCCTCTTGGGTCCGATGATGCGCCACGGCGGTGCCTTCGGCGTCCAGGAGCACGTACACGGCGCCGGCACGAGCTGCGTCGAGTGGGCCATCCTCGGCCTCACTATCGCGATTCTGGTCGGCGTGGTCTTACTCCTCGCCGATCGCTGCCGGCATCGAAGGCACCATCGCCTCCTGGGTTGGAATCAACCGGGTGGGTTCGACAAGCCGCTCGCGATAGTTCGCATGCGCTATTCGCGCGGCGAGATGAGCCGCGAGGAGTACCAGCAGGCGCTGGAAGATCTCGGCGCTTCGCCGGAGCAGAAAGCCGAACCGGTAACAGAGCCAGCGGAGAAAGCTCCGCGGCGCCGGCGCGGCGGCAAGTAGGGGAGGCCGAAGAGCTTCCCGAGAGAAGGGCGCCGGGTTTCGTTGGCGCGGCGCTAACGGGCCCGGCGCCGCCCTCTTCTCGGTAAGCACGGACGTGCGATAAACGTGGTGCTCATACGAGTCCGACCGCGCGATCAGCTCGTAGACGGCGCCAGCCCAAATCTCGCCGCGCCAGGCGGAGCGCGCGCTCGATCGCGTGCCGCTTCTCCTCACCTTTCGCCAGGGCTTGGTCCTGCGAGAAGAGCAGCCGGTACGAATACAATCCTGTCATGCGAAGCCTCTGATTCTCGCCCGGCTCTTCTTGTCTCTCATCTATCTCCGGAGGATCAGATGTCTGCTCGTACCGAATCGAACCCATACGACCTGAGCGATCGCACTGCGCTCGTCACGGGCGCCAACATGGGAATCGGCGCGGCCACCGCCGTTTCGCTCGCACGCCGCGGCGCGGCTGTTCTCGTCACCTACCTGTCCATGCGCGATCCCGAGGACGATGCGATCTTCCCGGCCGCTTACCGCGAGGCCCGCTCGCGCGACGGCTCGCAGGTCGTCGACGCCATCCGCCGCGAGGGTGGCCGGGCCGAGGCACTAGAAGCCGACCTCGTGGACGAACTAGCGCCGGCGCGTTTGTTCGACCACGCCGAGCAGGAGCTCGGGCCAATCGAGATCCTGGTCCTGAACGCCACCGGCTGGCAGTGCCCGGACAGCTTCTCGAGCGGGCGCGAAGATCAGGTCGGCCGGCCGCTCCACCCCGTCACTTCCGAGGCGTTCACGGCCCAGTTCGCCGTCGATGCCCGCGCGACCGCTCTCCTGATCGCCGAGTTCGCCCGTCGTCACAAAGAGCGCGGCGCTGGCTGGGGCCGGATCGTCTCGCTCACCTCGGGCGGGCGTGACGGCTTCCCGGGTGAGGTTTCCTACGGCGCCGCCAAGGCCGCGCTCGAGAGCATCACCCTGTCGGCCGCCTGGGAGCTCGGCGAGCAGGGGGTGACGGCCAACCTCGTTCATCCTCCGTTCACGGACACCGGCTGGATCACGCCCGAGGTGGAACGCGAAGCGATCGCGGCCAGCCCGCTCGGTCACTACGCGCAACCAGAAGACGTCGCCGAGGTGATCGCTTATCTCTGCTCACCGGCGGCCGGCTTCATCACCGGCAACCGGATCCAGATGCGCTGACCTCGAGCGTTCCTGTCCCGGCACGACGTTGGCACGTCAATCACCTCGCGCGGATCACTCGCGGAAGCGAGTAGATACGCGCGATGCCGCCGCAGCCGACACGTGCGGCTGCGGCTCACAAACGCCAGTCACCAACACAACTCGGACCCCGCAAAGCAACTCCGGTCAGCTCGCCCGCTTATAGGAGCAGGCGTTGAGCAAGCGCCGAAGGCGCGACTCAGCGCTTCGTTACGCCGCCGGCGGAAATCGAAGATTTCCGCCGGCGCCTAGAGCTTGTACCCAATCTTACGCAGCAGGTCGTGGCGGGCGACGGCATCCTCGTCGTTCTCGACGCCGAGCGGGCTCGCTCCGTCCACGACGCCGGCGATCCCGCGTCCCCGCTCCGTCTCGACCACCAGCACCTCGACCGGATTGGCCGTGGCGCAAAAGATGTGGCAGACCTCGGGCACCTGCTTGAGCTGGTTCAGGACGTTGACCGGGAAGCCCTCGCGCAGGAAGACGACGAAGGAGTGCCCGGCACCGATCGCGGATACGTTTCTGACCGCGAGCTCCACCAGCGCCTCGTCGTTGCCGGCGCGGCGCACCAGGCACGGCCCCGACGCCTCGCAGAAGGCGATTCCGAAGCGCAGGTGCGGAGAGGTGCCCACGAGCGCCTCGTAGACGTCCTCGACGGTCTTGATGAAGTGCGACTGGCCGAGGATCACGTTCACGTCCTCGGGCTTCTCGATCTCGACGGTTAGTAACTCCATGGGCAACCTCCTGCCGGGATTCTCCATTCCGGAGGGCGAGGTTTCAAGCCGACTCCGGTAGCATCGCCTACCAGCGCGACCGCTTCCTCGAGACCATGCAAACGAACGAGCTGATCACCTGGCCGACGCTGTGCGTCTTCGGCGACAGCATCGTCGTCGGCTCCGACGATCGCGAGGCCGGCGGCTGGGTCACGCGGCTGAGGCTCGACTTCAACTCGCGCGAGCGGATCTCCGTCTACAACCTCGGCGTCGACGGCGACCGTAGCGAGCAACTACTGCGCCGGCTCGGCTCGGAGGCGGCGGCCCGCAACGCGAGCGTGATCGTGATCGAGATAGGCGCGAACGACCTCGGCTGGCACGGAAGTGCGGGAACCGACAGCGCGCTTTTCCGCGAGCGCTACGACCGAATCCTCTCCGAGGCGGGACGCTTCACCAGGCGCATCCTCACGCTCGGAATCCTCAACGTTGACGAGTCGAACGAGTCGCACGGCGTCTCGAACCGGCAGGTGCTCGCCTTCAACGGGATCATCGAAGAGCTCGCGCGCAAGTACGGAGCCGAGCACCTCGATCTCTACGGAGCGCTCGAGCCCGGAGATTTCACGGACGGCCTGCATCCGAACGCCTCGGGCCACGCCAAGCTCGCACCCCTGATCGCTCGCGAGCTCGAGCGCCTCGGCTGGGATCTCAGCTGAAACCGCCGACGAGCTTGCGCCCGTCCGCGCTCCAGGCTTGCATTCCACCCTCCAGCTCGACGATGTTCGTGTAGCCGAGCTGCTCGAGAATCGGAACGGCGAGCGAGCTGGTGTGGCCGCTCCAGCAGTAGACGGCCAGAGTGGTCGAAGTCGGCGGCAGATCGGCCACTCGCGCGGAGAGTTGATCGACCCGGATCTTCAGATCGGTTCCGGGGATGTAGGGAGTGTTCGTACCGAGCACGTTCAGCGTCACCGTCCCCGGCTCGGCCACGGCCCGGGCAAACTCCGCGGGCGAGACGAGCCTGTGCCCGGTCTCCTGTTTCTTCTCGCCACAGGCGACAGTGAGAAGGATGAGTCCGGCAGCGACGATCACGCGAGCGCGATGCACGCGAGACAGCTTACGCGGGGCACGTGCCCCGGACAAAGGCGAGAGCCGGGGAAGCTCTCCGGGCCGCCCGCTATTTGCAGCGGATATCCGCAGGGACGCGCTTGACGTGCGTACAGCCGGCGAGCTTGTCGTTCGTACCACGGCGCTCATCAACAACTGTCCAGGCAGCCTTGGCGGAGAGGCTCTTTCGCCGCAGCCACCAGTGATCGAAGTAGGTGCCGCCGCAAGTCACCTGGGTGATGATCAGGCCGTAGTGCCGATTGTTGCCGCTGAGCCAGGCGTTCTGCTTGAAACAGAGCCGCTCGTGCACAGCTCGCAGCATGCTCTGCGTGACCGCGGCCGAAGGATGTCTGGCGGTTCGGGTGGCTAACGACGCGCCGAGGCTCGAAGCGGCCAGAAGAAGCGCGACGATCCCGCAAACCAGAGCTGTCGCAGAACGCTTGTTCATCACCAATAGACGGATCGTATTCGACCGGGGCGAAAGGCGCTCGGTGCGTTTCCTGCGCCGCCTACCGGGACGCGCCCGATACCCTGCGCTCGATGAACCGGCTCTTCGGACTGGCGCTCGTTTCAATCTCGCTCGCAGGGACTCTCGTTTCGGGCGCCTCGAGCTCGCCTGTCACCACCCCTTTCCGGAGCAAGATCTCCCCGCTCGCCCCGGAACTGCGCGCTCAGATGACCGGCGTCTCCTGGCATCGCGGCTGCCCCGTGCCGCTCTCGGGCCTGCGCCTGCTCACGCTCAGCTATCGCGGCTTCGACGGCCGCTCGCACACGGGCCGGCTGGTCGTCAAGCGCTTCGTAGCGGCGCAGGTCGTCACCGCTTTCCGGAAGCTCTACAACGGCGGCTTCCCGATCAGGCGAATGCAGCTTGTCGATGCCTACGGAGGCAGCGACTTCCGCTCGATCGAGGCCGATAACACCTCCGCCTTCAACTGCCGCAACGCCACCGGCTCCTCGCACTGGTCGAACCACGCTTACGGTTTGGCGATCGACGTCAACCCGATCGAGAATCCGTACGTCACAGCCAGCGGCAGCGTCGCGCACAAGGCCAGCCGTCCCTACCTGAACCGCTCCCGGATCAGACCCGGGATGGCTTACCAGGGCGGCGTGCTCGTCAACGCCTTCCACTCGATCGGCTGGGGCTGGGGCGGCTACTGGAGCGGCGACCGCGACTACCAGCACTTCTCGGTCAACGGTGGCTGAGCCTGTCTAAACGTCGAACTCCTGGTAGTTGACGCTGAGGGTGAGCGAGTCATCGCAGGCCTTGAGGTCGAGCAACGCACGCTCGCGGCGATAGAGGATCTCACAGGTCGCTCCCTGTACGGCCTGAGGGCTCCAGCCGGCCAGTTGCCGGGAGTAGAAACCGAGCACCAGATCGGGCCTGGCCCCGACGGGCAGCTTGTAGGTGTGGGTCGTCCAGTAGCTCTTGAAAAGGCCATTCTCTGCGGCCTTGGCCCCGGCGTTCGGATAGGGCTCCCCCGTCGAGTAGGGAGCCCGTGCCTCGGTCGCGCCGGGATAGAGCGGCAGAGAAGAGAGCACGATCTCGTTCTGCTTCGCCCAGTCGCTTTCGCTCGCGCCGCTCGCAAGACGCCCCAGATAGGCGGCCAGGACGAGGAGCAAGGCGATAAAGGCGATGCCGAGGATGTAAGCAGTCGTACGCCGCTCGCTCACGAGCGAGCTCCGGTCGATCGGTTCTGCCGAAGGGAGAACGGCACGACTCGCATATCGGCAGCGACAGGTGGGGAAAGGAGATGGGCTTCGAGACGATGCGGCGCGCGGCCGAGGGGCGGCGGCTTACGGATTAGGCGTGCTGCTCGCCGTCAGATACAGATAGCGCGCGTGCAGCCCAGCCTCGATCGCACGGCTGAAGCCCTCGGCGTCACCCATGCGGTTTTCGTAGATGAAGAGGGTGCCCTCTGCCTCGAATTGAGGGCGTAGCTCGCTGAGCACCTCCTCGCGCCGCAGCGCCAGCCGGTACTCCTGTGTCGTCAGGTCCCAGCTGCGAAAGCTCAGTCCGTTAGCATCGAGCGCCTCCGCCAGCGGCGTCTTGTCGGGTGACAGCGTCTCGGCCGGGAACTCCTCTACGGGCACCCAAGGCTCACGCCCGTGCGAGTAGAAGATCGCCATCCGGCCGCCCGGCCGGAGCGCCGTCCGAAGCTCCCGGATCGTGGCGGCGTAGTCGTCGCTGAAATACATGCTGTCGATCGAGAGCACGAGATCAAAGGTGCTCTGCGCAAGCTCGAGCTGGTTGATGTCCCCCACTTCGAACGCCAGCCGGTCGGACTTGGCGGCCGTACGCCGCCGTGCCTGCTCGATCGCAAGGGGAATGTATTCGAGCCCGGTGACCCGCGCGCCCGTGCGATCGGACAGGTACTCGGCGATCATGCCGTTGCCGCAGCCGAGGTCGAGCAGGCGTTGGTTCGGGCCCAACCCGGCCACCTCGATCAGAAGTTCCAGCTGCTCGAGATCGGCGAATCCGTGCTGGCAGAGATCTTTGCCGAAGACGCGCTCGCAGAAGGCATGGTGCGCCGGACTGTGCTCGACAGCGGCGTAAAACGCTTCGTAGAAGTCCTTCATTCGTGTTGCCTTCGCCAGTGCGGGGACCCAGGGCGAGTGAACGATACTGGGATCGTCTCGGCAGGCTACTGGACTCTCAACCGGCGCGAGCCCGCCCCGCCTCCGTGAAGCGACTACGATCCACACACCGCGGGGGGGGTCTCTCAGCTTGTGATGGTGACCGGCACACCGGGGCTGATGCGGACAACCAGCCAGCGCATCGTGCTGTTGCTGAGGCGCACACAACCGTGGGAGGCGGCGCTGCCGAGAACGCCGCCGACGTTCTCCAGCCCGTGCAGGGCGATCTGGCCCGGGCCGCCGTCGAACTCCTGGAACACGTTGGAGCGGGCGCTCAATGCGAGCGCGAACGGCGCGCCGACATCGGTGGCTCGCAACTGGATCACTTCTTCGACGAAGAACTCGCCGCGCGGCGTCGGCGTCGAGGGCTTGCCCACGACTGCCTTTACGATTCGCACCGTGCGGCCCTTCTGGTAGACGATCACGCGTCGCCTGGACGTGTCGACGACGATATGCCAGCTCGTCTTCGACGTAACCGTCGCACGTTGTTTGATCCAGCCCGTATGTCCGTTCGGGCGCCCGGGAAGCCTGACGTGCAGCCACCGGAGTCCGCCGGCGCCAGTCCTGTCACCGAGAACCGGAAGCACGGTCTGCTCCCCCGTGAGCGGCCGCCGCGCCTGAACCATCCCGAGCGGCGTTGAATCTTGAGCGGGCTTCGAGAACGCCTCGTGCGCGCTGAACAGCGTCGCCAACTTCTGGGTCGGCCTCGCGACCGCCGGCGTGCCGGAGTGCGCCGGCGCAGCCCCTATCCACATCGAGGCGAACAGCACGAGCGTTGGCAGTATGGGCCGAAAACGGTGGGTACGCATGGTTACCGATCCTGATACCTGCTTGCGCGAAAGAGAGGACGAGCGGGCGGCGTTGCCGCCCGCTCGTATTCGCTGGAGCCGGTCGGGTTCCAGCCGGGCATTGCTCAACCTGTAAAGCCAGCGCGGTTGCGGGCCGGTCTGGCGTTGCCGCGCTTCGAGCTCGCGGCCTTCTTCTTCTTCGGCGTGGTTTTTGGCGTGGTTTTCGGCTTGGTTTTCGTTTTCGACGTAGTGGTTGTCTGCGTCGTGGTTGTCTGCGTGGTGGCTGCCCCCGTGGTCGCTGTCGTGGACGGCAGAGCAGCGCACGTCGGCTTCGTGATCGTGTCGTGGATCAAGGTCACCGCTCCGGCACCGGATGCCTGCTCGCCGGCCAGCAGCCGGCCGTCGACGGTCACGCCGTCGCCGAGGGAGATGTCGTCGTGGGCGAGGATCGTGCCCCTGAAGGTAGAGCCTGCCCCGAGTGTCGCGGCACTACCAACCTTCCAGAAGATGTTGCAGGCCTGCGCACCACGGATCAGGGTGATGTTACCGGTACCGCCCGTAATCAGCGTGCTGGCGGTCTGGAAGATGAAGACGGCGTCGGCGTTGTTCTCGCCGTCAAGAACGAGCGTCCCCGTCATGCCGAAGGTGCCCGAGGCCGACGTGTAGACGCCGCCCACGAGCGTCTGGCCGGCGAGCTCGGTGAGCACCGTGGTAGGCGATCGCCCGGCCGCGTTGTCGTAGGCAGTCGTCAGGGCGGATTTCGCGCCCTGTGTTGTCGCGTCGTTCGGATCGGGATCGTTGTGGTTCGCGCCGGTCAGGTTGACGCAGTTCGCGCCGGGGCAGGCGCCGAATCCGGTCTCGGAATGAGTCGGAGAAGACCCGACATCACCGCTGATCGTGCTCGCGCCGGTGTTGGTAATACCGGAGCCGGCCAGTACAGCGAAACCGTCTGCGGTTCCGAGCGGCACGGTTGTCGGCGCCGCCGAGGCGCCACCGACGAGCCCCACGAGTATCCCGATCACGAACAGCGCGGACAGGCCTGTCGCCCACGTCGCGCGTGAGCGAAAACTTCTCGCGCCCGGCCGGCGCTTGAAGATTGAAAGCGTCATATTCGGTCTCCTTCAGCTAGCACTCCAACATCGCCGACAAAAAGGGGGCGTCAGTCGGCCTGCTCCGACCTACTCTGCTGAGGGCGGACCCGTCGCGGTGGCCAGTGACTTTGGCCGTCGCTGCTGAATCACTGCGCCAATCAATGAGGCGCTGCAAGAAAATGTTAACAGGGATGTGCCGCCCGTACCAGCGTCAAACTCCGTCTTGCTCTTTGGCGACCGCGAAATCGATATTGACGGTTTCGTCCGGCTGCCCCTCCTCGATCTTGCCGCGCTGGACGACGGCGTGCTTGTCCGGCGGCTTCGGTATCTGCGGCATCAGCAGGAGGTGGCTGTGGACGATCGCCTCGGCGACGTCGGCGAGCTTGCGGCCGTTGTGCTGCGAGTGATCGCGTAGCATTTCGAAAGCGTTCTGCTGGCCTATCGCGTAGCGCTCCATCAGGATGCCTTTCGCCTGCTCGATAACGGCCCGCCGCCCGAACGCTCCTCGTAGGTTGTGGTATTCGGTAAAGCGCTGGAGGGTGATGTCGATTGCACTCTGCAGCTCCTCGGCATCGGCGTCGACGATGTAGGCGAAGACGCCACGCTTGGCCGCTTCGCGGATATAGGCGGGATCCCTCGCCGAGAGCAGCGCGATCACGGGGCAGGTCGACTCGTGGACGATCTCTGCGATCAGCTCGAGCGCATGGTCGGAGCTGAGCCCGAGCCCGACGAGCGCGACGTCGGGATGTTCTCTGGCGGTTACGGCGCCGACTTCCCGGACGTCGACCTCGCGTGCAATCACCTCGTGGCCGAGGCCGGTCACGACCTGGGCGAGCAACTCGAGCCGGTCTCTGCGCTCGTTTGCGATCAGAACGCGCAGGTGCGAGATCTCTTTGCTGGTCATCGACTCACTCGCGAGTAGGCGTTATTTAATCATTTTAGGTGTTTCGCGCTAAACTGATCGCGGAAGCCAAAACGATCGACTTCTCACGCATTCTCGCGACTGTCACAGGAATCGGCGTCGCGCAGATCCACCCCTAGCAACCGGGTCGGAGCGATTTCCGTCGGCCGGCTTGAGGAGGATCGAGATGGAGATGCGGATTGTAGTATCCGACGCCGGCAGTGCGAGCGCGCTCGCCGAGCGATTGACTGCCGCCTATAGCACTGCCTGCATCTCGCGTTGGGTCGATCGCCCGGAGGTCGAGGTTCGGATCGAGGCGGAGTCGGACCGAATCGTCCTCGGCGTCTTGGAAACGGTCGAGCGATGGCTCGACCAGGCCAGCTCCGGATCAGCCGAGATGTGGCTCGGGAAGAACTCGTACCGCCTCGCGCGATGGGCTCCGGTAGAGATTCGGCAATGACCCTGGGCGCAACTCAGCTGCGCGTGCTCAACCCATGAACGGAGAAGCCATGTCCCCGAAAGAGAGCAAGACCACGACACGTCCTACGTCCGACGCCGTTCCGAACGACAAGCCCGCCACACCGGCTGCCACCGAGACACGCGGGGCGCGCTTGAGCCGCAAGGCCCGGCGGGTTCGCTTCCACCTCTATGCGTTATTCACGGTCGCGCTGTTCGTGTGCCTGGTCGCGCTCGTGATCGCGAATACGCGTCAGGTCAAGCTGAACTGGGTGTTCGGCTCTTCGACCGCCTCGCTCGTCTGGATCGTCCTCTTCAGCGCCATCCTCGGCTGGCTGCTCGGGATCGTCATGAGCGCCCTCTTTCGCTGGCGCACGCGGGCGCCGCGAGCCTGATGCCGACGAGCCTTCCCGAGAAGAGCCCCTAGGCCCGAGAATCGCAAACGGTTTTAGCCCCGCCGTGACCATCTCGCGCCCTCGGCCGGCAGCTCCTTCTTGGAACCGAAACTTCGAGCTAAGCGCTTCAACACCTGGACGATCTCCCGCACAGATCCACTCCGTGGTCCCGTCACGGCTTCTCGACTACGATCCAGAGACTGCGGCGGCGTGGAGACCGCTTGCGCGAACACTGAGGGGAGTCTGAGGTGAAACGTCCGAATCTCAAGCTCGGCGGCACCTCGGGGCCGGAGATCTGGCTCGGGGTCAACTACTGGTCGCGGGCGGGCGGGCCGGACATGTGGTCGGAGCTCGACGCCGAAGTGGTCGAGCAGGAGCTGCGCCAGCTGAAAGAGCACGGGATCGGGCTGATCCGATCGTTCCTCGTCTTTCCGCAGTGCATGCCCGAGCCCGGCGTGATCGACGCCGCGGTGCTCGATCTCTACGGCGTCTTCCTCGATCTCTGCGCGAAGACCGAGATGAAGACGATCCCGACCTTCATCGTCGGGCACATGTCGGGCTATGACCTGGATCCGGTCTGGCGCGAGGGACGTGATCTCTACTCCGATCCCTTCATGCTCGAGCAGCAATCGATCTACGCGCGCGAGGTCGTACGCCGTTTTGCCGGGCATCCGGCCGTCGTGGCCTGGTTACTCTCGAACGAGATGCCGCTCTACGCGGGCAATGGCGAGCACGAGGCGGTAACGAACTGGGTCAAGACGCTCGTGCAGGCGGTCAGGGACGCCGGCGGCAGCCAGCCCGTGTCGGCGGGAGACGGCGCCTGGGGCATCGAGACGAGCGGCAAGGACAACGGCTTTCGCATCCGCGAGCTTAGGGACGTCGTCGACTACGTCGGCCCGCACGTCTACCCGCACGAGCGCGACGAGTGGCGCCAGCTTCTTACGGCCGCTTTCGTCTGCGAGCTCGACCACTTCGGTCTGCCGGTGATCATGGAGGAGTTCGGCGCCACCTCGGCCTTCGCCGACGACGAGGCGATCGCCGACTACTACCGCCACGTCCTGACGACGACGCTGCTCGCCGGCGCCACCGGCTGGGTCGCGTGGAACAACACCGACTTCGACCGGGTCGGCAAGGATCCCTACCGCCACCATGCCTTCGAGCTCCGCTTCGGGCTGGTGGACGCGCAGGGGCGGCCGAAGCCGCAGCTCGCCGAGCTGACCGCGCTCGGGAAGCTGCTAGATGAGATCGAGCTAGACCGCTGCGAGCGCGCCGAGACGAAGACAGCGATAGTCGTCAGCTCCTACCTGGAGGTCGGCTATCCCTTTATCGATCCCGACATGCGGCCACTTGTCCGCGACTGCCTGCTCCAGTCGTACGTGGCGGCGCGCGCGGCCGACCTGGCGCCGGGCTTCACACGCGAGCTGGACGGCATCGCCGAAGACGCCGCGCTTTTGATCGCCCCCTCGCTGCAGATGCTGACCGGCCCGGGCTGGGAAGCGCTGCAGGAACGCGCCGAGGCCGGTGCGACCGTCTACGTCTCCTACTTCACCGGCCACGGCCCCGGGCGCACGCCCTTCCACCCCGGCCTCTGGCACCCCGACCTGAACGCGTTCTTCGGCGTTCGGCACCTGCTTCGCTACGGGCTCGTCACCCCGATCGAGGACGACGAGATCGTCTGGCGCTTCGAGCGGGGCTTCGGCGCGCTCGAGGCCGGAGCGGAGCTGCGGTTTCGGACCCGAGGAAGTGAGGACGGGCGTTCGTTCCTGCCGCTGGAGCCGAGGGAGGCGGAAGTAGTCGCCGTGGACGCGCACGGGCGTCCGGCGCTCGTCAGGCGCAGGGCCAGCAAGGGCTCGATCATCCTCTCCGTCTACCCGCTCGAGTACATGGGCGCGCTCGGCAGAGCCGTCAATCCCGACGACACCGTTCGCCTCTACCAGGCTCTGGCGAGCGAGGCGGGCGCCGCGGCGCCGCTCCGGGTCGAGCGTCCGGACGTGCACGTCGACCGCCTCGTCCGCGACGACGGCAAGGTGTTCGCTTTCTTCGTCAACTACAGCCCGGAGCCGCTCGAGGTCGAGCCCGAGCTCGAAGGCGGCGCCACGCTGCACGAGCTGACGACCGGCGAGCCGCTCGCACGGATCGCGCTCGCAGCTCGAGGCGTCGCGGTCGCGGAACTGCGCACGTAGACAGAACCACTACACAAGCCGATAATCGGGCTGGCTTTCTTGTTCCCATCCAGGCACGGGGGAGAAAACGCCTGAGCGGCTTCCCGCCGGTAGTCGCAAGCCAAAACGGTCTCTGGCCGCGCATCGGCGCAGCAAACCCGCGAAGGCGGAACCGAACGCAAAACAGCTCGGGATCGTCTTCGAGAACGTAACGGTGGGAATGGCTCTCGCCGACCTCGATCGCCGCGACGTCGTCTGCAACCGAGCCCTGGCGGAGATGCTCGGCTACGAACAGAGCGAGCTGACAGCCAAGAGGGCGGACGACCTTCTACACCCGAGCGATCGCGAAGAGGCGCTGGCGGCCTTCGAGCGGCTCGTTCGCGGGGAGTCGGAAAGGGCTCAACTCGAGCTTCGGCTGCTGCACAAGGAGGGCAAGGCGGTCTGGGCGCGCGTAACCGGCTCGACCGTTCTCGACGAGAGCGGAAAACCCGTTTTCGTCGTCGGCAGCGCCGAAGACATAGGTGAGCACAAGCGCGCCGAGGAGGCTGCCATCACCGCTCGCGAATCGATGGAGAGACTGATAGAGACGACCGATGCGATCGTCGTCCAGCTGAGCGCTGCCGGAGAGATCCAGTTCGTGAACCGCGCTTTCGAGGAGATCACCGGCTATACGCGTGAGGATCTCGAAGACAAGAGCTGGTTCGAGACCCTGGTTCCGAGAGATCGCTACCCCGAGGTCTGGGAGGAGTTCCAGCGCCTCACCACCGTGGGGATGGCCGACAAATTCGAGAACCCGATCCTGACCAAGAGCGGCGAAGAGCGCTACATCGTCTGGCGGAACAGCAGCCTGCAGCAGGACGGCGAAATCGTCGGAACGATCTCGATCGGCATCGACATCACCGAACGAAAGAGAGCCGAGGAGGCGCTCAGGGATTCGGAGGAGAAGCTGCTCGCGGTTTTCACCTCGTCGCCGGTCGGACTGGCGGTCAGCGATGCGGACGGCGAGATCTACGACGTCAACCAGGAGTTCGAGCGGCTGTTCGAATGCCGGCACGACGAGGTGGTCGGCAAGACGTCGATCGAGCTCGGATTCTGGGCCGACCCGAAAGACAGGGAGCGGGTTACCGGCCTGATCGAGGAGGCCGGGCGAATCAAGAACTTCGAAGTCCAGATGCGGTCACAGAACGGTACGGCGATGACGATGAGTCTCGACGTCCACCTCGTCACCGTACGCGGCTTCTCCTACCTGCTTACTGCCTTCACCGACGTCACTGAACGTACACGCGCGGAGGAGCAGATCGCGCTCCTCAAGCGCACGATCGACGTCCACCCCGACGGTGCCTACTGGCTGGACAGCGACAACAGGTGCTTCTACGTCAACGACGCTGCCTGCACAGCCGTCGGCTACACCCGCGAGGAGCTGACCGGCAAACCCGTCAGTTTCCTCAATCCGAGCGCCACGCCCGAAATGATGAAAACCGTCTGGGAACGGTTGCGAACCGACGGCTTCTTCTTTACCGAAACGGTGCACCGGCGTAAGGACGGCAGTGAGTTTCCAGTCGAGATCATGGCGACCTATGTGCAGCTCGGCGGGAAGGAATACCACTGCACCTTCGCGCGCGACATCAGCGAGCGAAAGCAGCAGGAACGCGATCGCGCTCAACTCGCCGAGCAACTCGTGCAGGCGCAGAAGATGGAAGCGGTCGGCAGGCTCGCGGGCGGTGTGGCACACAACTTCAACAACATCCTCACCGCGCTGATCGGCTACTGCGAGCTCCTGCTGGCAAAGCTCCTCGAGGGCGCCGATGGCCGCCAAGAGGCCGAGCAGATCAAGCTGGCAGCCGACCACGCAGCCTCAGTCACGCGTGAGCTTCTGCTCTTCAGCCGACGCGAGGCAGGACGGCGCGTGAAGCTCGATCTGAACGCGGTCGTCGTGCAGACGAGGTTGCTCCTGCGCGAGCTCATACGGAGCGATATCAAGATCGTCACCGCGCTCGCGCCGGTCGTTGCGCCGGTCGAAGCGAATCGCAGCCAGATCGAGCAGGCGCTGGTCAACCTCGTCCTCAATGCGAGCGACGCGATGCCAAACGGCGGCGTGGTCGCGATCGAGACCGCCGATCTGGTGATCGACGAACAGCTGACCGAGGGTGGCGTCGTGCTCGATCCTGGACGCTACGTGACGCTGACGGTCAAAGACAGCGGCATCGGCATGGACAAGGAGACGCAGGCGCGCATCTTCGAGCCCTTTTTCTCGACCAAGAGACCCGAGCAGGGAAGCGGGCTCGGCCTCGCAACCGTGTACGGCATAGTCGAGGAATCGGGCGGGCGAATCCTGGTAGACAGCAAGCCGAACGCAGGCACGAAGTTCACGATCTTCCTGCCTGCTCTCCCGAGCCGCGGCTAGTAGGGCGCTCCTAGCGGAGCAGCTTCTGCGCGATACCGCGAACCGTCTCCTCGCCATAGGCCGAGCCGGGATCGCCGTCGGTCATCACGCAAATGACGATCGTCTGCCCTCGCCGCTCGAGGCGAGCGACCTCGTGTATGAGCTGGCCGCGATCTGTTCCTCGCCAGCCGCCCTTGAAGAAGACCTTCCAGCCGCGCGGCCGCGCAACCTGGGGAATGCCCCAGCTCTCCCAGGAGACGACCGAAGAAAGCAGCGAGCGAGCGAAGGCGTAGTGGCGCGGATAGATGGCCTTGGACAGGTGCCCCATCAGCAGAGCCTGGTCGTTCGTCGTCAGTTGCGCGTTCGCCCAGTAACCGTAGATCGAGAAATGGCGCATGCCCAGACGGTTCGCGAGGTTATAAAGGCGACCGTCTCCGACCTGGTAGTAGATCTCGTCCGCGGCGTCGTTGTCCGACTCTGTGATCATGGCGTAGAGATCGCTGCGGTCGGTCGAGGTCAGCGACTCGTGCTCGACCGTTTTCATGTTGAGGAAGCAGGCGAGGAGCATGGCCTTGATAACCGAGGCCGTGACGAACTGGCGGTCGCCGTCCAGCGAATAGCGCTTACCGCGCGAGTCGACGACGGTGAAGGAGATGATTCCGGCGCGCGAGCTCGCGTAGCGCTTCGCGGCGGCGACCTGCGCCGAGCTGGGAAAGGCCAGCCTGATGGAACGCTTGTAGTCTGGAATCGAGGCCAGCGCCGCCGGTCCGCACAGCGCCATGGCGGAGACGACGAGAAGTAGGAGCCGTGCTCGCGCCATCGCCGAACTATTAGCGGACAGGCCGGGGGTTGTCGAGGCTCGTTATCCTGCATCGCAGCGATCGAGAGGGCAGGTGGCTGATGAAAATCGTCGACGCGAAGGTTTTTGTCTGCAGCCCGGGTAGGAACTTCGTCACGCTCAAGCTGACGACCGAATCGGGATTAACCGGCCTTGGCGACGCGACCCTGAACGGGCGCGAGCTGGCCGTCGCCAGCTACCTGACCGATCACGTCTGCCCACTTCTGCTCGGCCGCGACGCCGGGCAGATCGAGGACATCTGGCAGTACCTCTACAAGGGCGCCTACTGGCGGCGGGGGCCGGTGACGATGAACGCGATCGGCGCCGTCGATCTCGCCCTTTGGGACATCAAGGGCAAGGCGGCCGGGATGCCCGTGTACCAGCTACTCGGCGGCAAGGCGCGCGAGGGCGTGCTCGTGTACGGGCACGCAAACGGCGAGGACATCCCCTCCACCCTGCGCGCGGTCGAGGGCTTCCTCGAGCAGGGCTACCTGGCGGTGCGCGCCCAGGCGCTCGTGCCCGGCCTGGAGAAGATGTACGGCATCACGAAAGAGCAGCTCCGCTACGAGCCGGCGGAGGGCGAGCTGCCGCTCGAGACGGTCTGGGAGACCCGCCCCTATCTCGAGTTCGTGCCCAAGCTCCTACACGCCGTGCGCGACGAGCTCGGCTTCGACTTCCACCTGCTGCACGACGTCCACCACCGCCTGACGCCGATCGAGGCGGCCGAGCTGGGCAAGCGGATCGAGGACTGCTCGCTCTTCTGGCTCGAGGATCCGGCGCCCGCCGAGCTGCAGGAGTCGTTCCGGATCATCCGCCGCCACACCACCACCCCGATCGCTGTCGGCGAGGTCTTCAACACGATCTGGGACTGCCAGCAGCTGATCAGCGAGCAGTTGATCGACTACATCCGCATGGACGCGGCCCACTCGGGCGGAATCACGCACCTGCGCAAGATCGCCGCGCTGGCCGAGCTCTACAACGTGCGCACGGGCTGCCACGGCGCCACCGACCTCTCCCCCGTGTGCCTGGCCGCGGCGCTGCACTTCGACATCTCGGTGCCGAACTTCGGCATCCAGGAGTACATGCACCACACCAAGGAGACCGACTCGGTCTTCCCGCACGCCTACCACTTCGAGAACGGTTACCTGCACCCGGGCGAGGAACCGGGGCTGGGGGTCGAGCTGGACGAGAGCCTGCTCGAGCGCTTCCCCTACGAGCGGACATACCTTCCGGTCGCCCGCCTGCGCGACGGCTCGGTCACGAGCTGGTGAAGAGCAAGCGATGACGACGCCCGAGCGAGAGAGCTACCTCGAGCGCCTATTCGGCCTGGGCGGACGGGTCGCCGTCATCACGGGCGGAAGCGGGGCGCTCGGAGGAGCGATCGCGCGCGGGCTGGCGCAGGCCGGAGCCCAGGTGGCCGTGCTCGCGCGCCGGCGCGGCCCGATCGACGCCGTCGCCGAAACGATCGCCCACGAGGGCGGTAAGGCGATCGGGATCGAGGCCGACGTAACCGAGCGCACGCAGCTGGAGCGCGCGCGCGAGGCGGTGCTCGAGCGCTGGGGCCGCCTCGACGTGCTCGTCAACGCCGCCGGCGGCAACCTGCCCGAGGCGATCGTGAACGAGAGCATGTCCTTCTTCGACCTTCCTGCCGAGGCCTTCGAGCGGTCCGTTCGCCTCAACCTGCTCGGGACGGTGCTGCCGAGCCAGGTCTTCGCCCGGGCGATGAACGAGGGCGAGCCGGAAGGACGCTCGATCATCAACATCTCGTCGGTGACGGCACGGCGGCCGGCGAGCGGCGTGGTCGCCTACGCGGCAGCCAAGGCGGGCGTCGACAACTTCACCCGCTGGCTGGCGGTGGAAATGGCGCGCCGCTACGACGGGCGCATTCGCGTAAACGCGATCGCGCCCGGTTTCTTCATCGCCGAGCAGAACAGAGCTCTTCTGCTCGACGCCGAGGGTAGCCTGACCGACCGCGGTGAGAGGGTGGTTCAGGCCACGCCGGCCGGCCGCTTCGGAATGCCCGACGAGCTCGTCTCGACCGTGCTCTGGCTCGCCGGCCCGGGCGCCTCCTTCGTGAACGGGACGGTCGTGACGGTGGACGGAGGAATGGACGCGTTCCGTGGCGTCTAGCCGGCCCTCCTTCTCCGATCGCTTGCTGGGCGCGAGCGAGCCTGAGCGCGCGCTCGCCCGCCTCTTGTACGAGCCGGTCGCGAAACTTCCGATCGTGAGTCCGCACGGCCACGTCCCGGCCGAGCTCCTGGCCGACCCCGAGGCGCGCCCCGATCCGCCCGGACGCCTCTTCGTCACCGGCGACCACTACGTACTGCGCATGCTCTACTCACGGGGAATACGGCTGGATGAGCTGGGCGTCCGGCCGCTCGACGGGGAGCCGGCGGAAGAGGACGACCGCAAGATCTGGCAGCGCTTCGCCGACAACTTCCAGCTCTTCGCCGGGACGCCGAGCGGACTCTGGACGGTCGGCACTCTGGCACAGGTGTTCGGGATAGAGGAGCGCCTCTCGAGCGCGAACGCCCAGGCGATCTACGGCCTCCTCGCCGAGCGGCTCGAGTCGGCGGACTTCGCTCCCAGGGCGCTGCTCGACCGCTTCGGTATAGAAGTGCTCGCGACGACCGACGCGGCCGAGTCGAAACTCGATGCCCATCAGCGTCTGCGCGAGGAGGGCTGGGGCGAGCGCGTGCGACCGACCTTTCGTCCCTACGCGGTCGTGAACCTCGGCGCCGTCGACTGGCGCGAGTCGCTGGAGAAGCTCGAAGCCGTCTGCGAGCGGGAGATCGGAGACTACCGGGCGTTCGTCGAAGCGCTCGAAGAGCGCCGCGAATACTTCAAGGCGCTCGGCGCGACCGCCACCGACCACGCCACCGAGTCGGTTCGGACCGAGAGGTTGTCCGAACGGGAGGCGGAAGCGATCTTCCGGCGAGCGCTGCGCGACGAGGTCGCGGCGGACGAGGCCCGGCGCTTCGGCGCGCACATGCTCTGGGAGATGGCCCGGATGAGCTGCGAGGACGGTCTGGTCATGCAGATCCGCGCCGGCAGCCTGCGCGATTACAACGACGAGCTACGGAAGCGCTTCGGCGCGGACATCGGCGCCGACATCCCGATCGCCCTCGACTGGACGCGCGGCCTGCGCCCGCTTCTCGCCGCCCACGGCAACGATCCGCGGCTGCGCCTCATCCTCTCCACCCTCGACGAGAGCACCTACGGCCGCGAGCTCGCTCCGCTCGCCGGCCACTACCCCGCTCTGCTCCTGGGCCCGCCCTGGTGGTTCCACGACAGCCCGAACGGCATCGCCCGCTATCTCGACTCGGTCGCGGAGACGGCCGGCTTCCGGAACCTGGCCGGCTTCGTCGACGACGCGCGCAACCTGGTCGCGATCCCGGCCCGCCACGATATCTGGCGCCGGGTCACCTGCGCCTGGCTGGCGGGGAAAGTGCTGCTCGGCATCCTCGACGAGGAGGACGCGGCACGGATCGCCGCCGAGCTTGCGTGTGGTCTGGCGCGGCGGGCGTACCGGCTACGCGATCGCGAGCGTCGTGACGTCTAGACGGTCGCTGGCTCGGCGGCGCTGGCGTTGAGGTTGAGATCGAGGCACCAAACTCGAGCGAACGTCGTCCGCGCGGAGCGCTCGCCGGATTCGCCCCGGCGATGGAGGCGGCAGGCCCAGCAACAACGAGTTTCCGCTCAATGGAGGCGTCGAAAGCCTCCAACGGCTCTGAACTGCGACCGGACGCGACAGTATTGTCCCGGTGTGGCGCCGCTCTTCCCCACGCTGATCGTATGAGCGAGCTGGAGCGAGTTGCGCGCGAGGTCGCGGCGGAATGGCGCGTTGTGCTCGGACCGCCGTTCCACCTTTCTCGCTACTCGTTTGTTGCGCCCGCGGGTGACGACGCGGTGCTGAAGATCGTGCCCGCGGAGGACGAGGAATCGGATCACGAGGCGAACGCGCTCGAGCTCTGGAACGGCGACGGCGCAGTTCGACTTCTGCGCCGCGACGCGGACAGAAAGGCAATGCTTCTCGAGCGGGCACGGCCCGGCACCGACCTCTCTCAGGTCGCAGAGGACGAGGCGATGGCGGTGGCTGTCGACGTCTCCGCACGGCTTTGGCGCCGGCCGCCGCCCGGAGCTCCGTACCGCCGCGTCGCGGATCTTGCCCCCGTATAGCTGGAAGCCGTAGCCGATGAGTCCGAGCTCGTCGTCCAGGCACGAAAAGCGCTTGCCGGGCTCGGATCGCGGCCGACCACGATCGTGCATGGCGACTTACATCACCACAACGTGCTCCGGCACGGCGACCGCTACGTTGCCATCGACCCGAAGGCGGCGATCGGCGAGCCCGAGTTCGACGTGCCGCCATTCCTCTGGAACCCGATCGGAACAACGCCGACCGTCGAACGGACAGAGCAACGGATCGCGGCGTTTGTCGCGGCAGGTCTCGACGATGCGCGCATCCGCGCCTGGTCGATCGTCCGAGGCGTCTACTTGGGACTGCTGCCGCAAGACCCCTCGATCACGGAACCAGCGCAACTCGCAGTCGCCAGGATGCTGACCGCGGAATAAACCGTCAGGCCCGCGCAACGTCTTTCGCCGCGGAGCCTCTACTCGACGCCAAGCGCTCAGGCGCCCGCGACAAGCGCCTCCAGCCGCCGGCGGAGCCGCTCGACATTGCTGCGGCGGCCGCTGAAGAGCTGGCAGCGAAAGCGCACGTCGAGACCGCTGCGACGGACGACGTCGAGCATGAAGGCGTCGCAGGTGAGAAGCCGACAGCGCGGCAGCGCGAGCGCCAGCGTACGCAGGTCGAGGCTATCGCTCGAGCGGCCGAGACGCTCGGGGAAGTCGCGCGCCAGTATCGCCGTCAGGCGCCGCTCGAAGGAACGCTCGCGTGCCCCCGGCTGCGGAAGCGTGAGCCCGCCCGAGAGCTCGTGCAGGAGCTCGAGCAGCGGCAGGTCCGGCCGCCTGGCCGACTCGAGCCGGTGCGCCTCCGACTCGGGGACGCCGATCGCCCAGCAAGTCACCGCTTTCCGCAGTACCGGCTCAAGCTCGTCGAAGGCCGGCTTCTTCTTGACGATGCCGCTCAGGTAGTTCTGGTCGAGATAAAGAAGTTCCATCTCGCACCCTCGAACGGTAGCTCCGATCGGCCGGGCGCGACCGGCCTCTCGCAGCCAGCTGACGCCGGCGGCGGCACACGGCTCGAATTCGTTAGTTTCATCGACCAAGTGCTGCTCGTTAGCCTGGCGGGGCACGTTGCACAAGGAAATCCGTTCCATGCGCGGGCCCGCTCACAGGCGTGGAAGCCCTCCGGCTAGAGTCAGGCCGCGTTAGCGCTTCACCAGGACGCGCTAAGCGGCTCGAGTAAGGGTCACTTTCCGGCAGCCTTGGCTAGTGCGCTCCCGGTGGCAGCGGCTCCGATGGACGCCCCGCCCATCGTCCCGAGCAACTTCCACCAATCGCTGTGCAGCGACCAGTGAGACGAGAAGCTCTCTACGCCGATCCCGATTACGGCGGCGGCGGCCGCGCCGACGATGACCACGCCCCAGATGGGAGGACGAAAGGCGTACCAGACCCTCCATCCTTTCTTGCCTGTCCTGAAGCTCTGCGCGCCGAAAACCGCGAGCCCTACGAACAGGCCGATCACGCCGATCCCAAACACCGCCCAGGCCGAGCTGTGCTTATCGATCGTCAGGGTGAGAGTGCTCGTTCGGATGAGCTCGCTGCCGATAACCAACTTGACCGCGGTCGTACCGGCGGGAATCTCGTCCCTCTTGGCTTCCAGGTGGAGAAAGGCGACGCCGTCTCTGCCACCGCTGAACGTCGCCGTCAACGCGTCACGGTTATCAAGTCCCTGAACCCAGACCCCTAGATCGCTCACCCGGAGATCGCACTGGGTTACCCGGTATTCGATGTCCCAGCTTCGATGCTCGTTAACGTTGAGCCCGGTCGGAATCTCTTTCGGCGTGACGATCGCGCGCGTCTCGGAACTGCACGGGTGCAAGCTACCGGTAGCGGCATCGGCAGGAGCGCCCGCTAGAGCGGCGATTCCAGCGGCTAGAGCGATGAGTGGCGTCCTGCGCATTGGGACGACCTTCGCGGCGGCATTTACAGACCGGTCGAGTATCCTCCCGGTTATGGCAATTGTCAAGGCGCTTTCAAGGCGGTGTCTTGCTGCGCAGAGACGAGACGATCGCCGCTATTTCCGCTCGTTAAAAAAGGGGTGAGCAGGATGCAGATCTCCGTCGGTACGTTCAACCTCAACAACCTCTTCTCGCGCTTCGACTTCGAGGCCGATCTCTCGGCGGCCGACGCCGCGACGGGCCAGATCGAGGAGCGAACAACCTTCTCCTTCAGCGACCCGAGCGGGTTCAAGCTCCGCACTTACCAGGGCAAGCTGGTCAAGGGTAAGCCGGCCGCCGAGCGTAAGCTGATCGCGGAGCGGATAAAGCGCATGGACCTCGACGTACTGGCGGTGCAGGAGGTCGAGGACATCGACACCCTGCGCCAGTTCGCTTCCGACGACCTCGGCGGGCTCTACCCGCACGTGGTTCTGGTCGAGGGCAACGACCGCAGTCGCCTGATCGACATCGGACTACTGTCGAAGCTGCCGATCGGCGCGATCACGTCCTGGCAACAGGTACCCGATCCGCTCAATCCCGGAGAGCCGATTTTCTCGCGCGACCTGCTTCAGGTCGAGATCCTGAGCCCCGATCGGAGCGAGCGGCTCTTCACCGTGTTCAACAACCACCTGAAGAGCCACTTCGTCCCCTTCAACACGCCCGACCCGAGCGCCGAGGAGAAAGACTCGAACGAGCGCCGGAAGCGCCAGTGCGAAGCCGCCGCGACGATAATCGCCGTGCAGATGCGGCCGGATAGCCGTTTCGTCGTGACCGGCGACATGAACGACGGGCCCGAATCGCCCTACGTCGCGCCGCTGGCCGATAGCCCGAGTCTCAAGCTGACGCTCGGCCTCATCGACGCCCAGGAGACACGCCCCACTCCGTGTGACCCGCCGCCGCCCTCTCCCGCCTGGACAGAGCGCTTCAAGCCGTCGGGGCAGCCGGCCGTCTACACGCTGATGGACCAGATCTGGCTCAGTCCGGCGCTGGCGCCGAAAAAGAGCGGTGCCTTCATCGAGCGTCGCTCCAAGCTGGGAGGCGACGGAAGCGACCACGACCCGAGCTGGGTCACGCTGGAGCTCTAGCCGAGCACGGGTTCCGCTCCCGAGCGAATGAGCCGGCCGGATAGAGTCGGGCCGTGTTTGCGATTCTCGGTGGGCTTGCTGCGGCCGCGTTCTGGACGGTGACGACGCTCTGCTCGTCGCGCGCGAGCCGGATGATCGGCCCGTTTTCGGTGCTCGCCTGGGTGATGATCGTCGGCCTCGCCGTCACAGCCCCCGCCGCTGCGAGCGAAGGCATCCCCGCAAACCTCGATCGTTCGATCGTGGCCTGGCTCGTGCTCTCGGGCGTGTGCAACGTCGGCGGGCTTCTGTTCGCGTACGAGGCGCTTCGCCTGGGCAAGGTCGGCGTCGCCTCTCCGATCGTCTCGACTGAAGGAGCGATCGCCGCGGTGATCGCCGTGATTGCCGGCGAGGCGCTGGGCCTGCCGCGGGGCGCAGCGCTGGCGCTGGTCGTGATCGGCATCGTCGCCGTGGCGGCCGGCTCCGGGGGCGAGGAGGCGCCGGGCCACCACGACGTCGAGGCGGTTGTGTTCGCAGGCGCCGCGGCACTCTCCTTCGGCATGGGCATGTATGCGACCGGGCACGTGAGCGTCGACGTGCCTCTCGTCTGGGCCGTGCTGCCGCCGCGGGTCGTGGGCGTGGTGGCGGTGGCGATCCCGCTCGTACTCAGTAAGCGGATCCGCCTGACCCGCCGCGCAGCGCCGCTCGTCGCCGCTTCCGGGCTCGCCGAGGTCGGCGGCTACTTCGCCTTCGCGTTCGGCTCCCGGCACGGGATAGCCGTCACCGCCGTGCTCGGATCACAGTTCGCGGTGCTCTCGGCGCTGGCCGCGTTCCTGCTCTTTGGCGAGAAGCTGGGGCGGCTTCGGACCCTGGGCGTGGTCGTGACCGCGGTTGGGGTCGCGGTGCTGAGCGCGTTGCAGGCTTAGCGTTTGATGGTATTAGACCGAGATCAGTTCGCACCGATCGCCTCGGCCTTATCGATGCGGTGGACCCCTACCTAAATATCCGCGAGCTGCTCATCCAACTGCTTAAGTAACCACTTCGCATGTTCGGCCGGATCAACCAGTGCCCAGATCTTGAGCACACGCCCCGAACCCGCAATCAAGAAGGTGGAACGCGTAGCCTTATTGTCCATACCCCAGGTGCCGTATTTATCGCAAACTACGTGTTCAGGGTCAGAGAGTAGTGTGAACGGCAGCTCGTAGCACTCTTTAAAAGCTCGATGTGACGTAACATCGTCCGAGCTTACTCCCAGCACTACCACGTCACGCTTGACGAATTCCCGCCAAGCATCGCGGATATCAACGGCTTCTGTCGTACAGCCTGGTGTGTTGTCCATCGGGTAGAAATACAGGGCAACCGTTTTACCACGATAGTCGGAGAGCTTGACCTGGCGCCCATCGTCGGCCGTCAGCTCGAAATCAGGCGCAATATCGCCCTCTTTTATACTGATTGTTGGTTTTGTATTAGCTTCAGTCATATTTAAGTCATTGACTGAAAGCTCGAAAAATAAACCCGTCAGGAGAATCTTCATCGAGGATCCCGGCATCGTTGCCGTGGCGGCCGGCTCCACCGGTGAGGACGGCCCGGGATCAACGACACCGAAGCGGCTCTGTTCGCAAGCGCCGCGGCGCTCTTCTTCGGCCTCGGCCTGTATGCGACCGGGCAGTTGAGCGCGAATGTGCCTCTCGTCTGGGCCGTGCTGCCGCCGCGGGTCGTGGGTGTCGTGGCGGCGGCGATCCCACTCGTACTCAGCAAGCGGATCCGCCTGACCCACCGCGCAGCAACGCTCGTCGTCGCTTCCGGGCTCGCCGAGGTCGGCGGCTACTTCGCCTTCGCGTTCGGCTCCCGGCACGGGATAGCCGTCACCGCCGTGCTCGGATCACAGTTCGCGGTGCTCTCGGCGCCGGCCGCGTTCCTGCTCTTCGGCGAGAAGCTGGGGCGGCTTCGGACCCTGGGCGTGGTCGTGACCGCGGTTGGGGTCGCGGTGCTGAGCGCGTTGCAGGCCTGACGGCTACTCGAACTCAGCTCACGACCTTGAGCCAACCGCCGTCGACGTAGTAGGCGCTGCCGACGCAGTAGCTCGCCCGCTCCGAGCAGAGAAAGACGAAGAACTCGGCCATCTCCTCGGGGGTCGCGAAACGTCCGATCGGTGCGTTCTCCCGGGCGATCGCCTCAAGGTACTGCTCGGGGGTCTTGCCGGTACCCTCGGTCTCGAGCCCGGCCGTCTTGTACCAGTCCGGCGTCAGCACCAGCCCCGGATTGATGCAGTTGACGCGGATGCCCTCGCCGATCAGCTCGTTCGCCATGCACTTGGAAAGCATCATCAGGGCGGCCTTGGTGACGTTGTAGATCGGCTCGTAGCCGAGCGGCTGCTTGGCGCAGATGGAGGCGTTATGCAGGATGACGCCGCCGCCGCGCCTCCGCATCGAGGGAACGAGCCCACGGGCGAGCCGGACGGCGGCCATGACGAAGAGATCCCAGTAGTACTGCCACTCGTTGTCGGGCGCGGCCATGATCGTCTCGTGGCTGCCGACGCCGGCGTTCGAGACGAGGATGTCGGCGCCGCCGAAGACCCGCTCCACCTCCGCCGCCAGGCGCTCGATCTCGGCGGGCTTCGTCACGTCCACGTTCATGCCGACAGCCCGGACGCCCAGGCTCCGCTCGATTTCCTCGGCAACGCCCCGGATCCGCTCCTCGTCGCGCGCGCAGAGAAGCAGATGCACGCCCTCCCTGGCCAGGCCCTCCGCGACGGCCAGTCCGATGCCCTGCGTGGCGCCGGTCACCACGGCCACCTTGTCCTTCAATCCCAGATCCACGTCCGAGCCTCCTCGTTCTAGCTGTCTCGAATCACGGCGCGCCACCGAGCGCGGCCAGTCACGATCATCTCACCGAGGAACCAGCATCGTCTTCAGGTTGCCGCCGCGCGCGGCCTCCATCGCGGCCGGGAACTCCGCGAGGGGGTAGCGCTCGCTGATCAGGCTCTTCACGTCGACTTTCCCTTCGGCGACGGCTTCGATCGCCCGCGGATAGCAGCACGGGCCCAGGTGGCTGCCGCGCAGGTCGAGCTCCTTCTCATCGCCGATGATCGACCAGTTCAGCGTCACGGGATCGGATATCACACTGAAGGCCACCACGGTGCCGAGGCATCTCGTCATCTCGAGCGCCGGGGGAACCGCGAGCGCATTGCCGCTCATCTCGACGTAGACGTCGCAACCGTAACCGCCGGTCAGCTCCTTGACGCGCTCGGAGGCGTTCTCCTCGAGGGCGTTGACGAGGGTATCGGCGCCCAGCTTGCACGCCAGCTCGAGGCGGTAGGGCTTGGTGTCGAGCGCGACGAGGAGGCCCGGCTTGAAGCTCCTGGCCACCTGCAGCGCGCAGAGCCCGATGTTCCCGACTCCGCCGATAACCACCGAGTCGCCCGGCTTGATGCCGGCGCGATCGACCGCATGGATCGCGCAGGCGAGCGGCTCGATGTAGGCGCCCTCCTCCAGCGAGAGGCGCCGGTCGAGCTTGTGGACGCGCGATTTGGCCGGGAAGATCATGTACTCGGCCCAGGCGCCCTCGCCGCGACCGCGCTTGAAACCGAAGATGTTCGCCGGCTGGCACATCCAGTACTGGTCGGCCTTGCAGAAGCGGCACTCGCCGCAGGGAATGATCTGCTCGGCGGTCACGCGATCGCCGAGCGCGACCTGGTGCTTCTCGCCGGCACCGTCTCCGAGCTCGGCGACCGTTCCCGCGAACTCGTGCCCGGGAATGACGGGAGCCTCAGTGAAGCCGCTCTTCCCGTCTTCCCCCCAGGAACCGATCCCGCCCGTGTAGCAGATGATGTCGCTGGCGCAGATGCCGGACGCGCCGACCTCGACCAGAATCTCACCCGGCCCGGGCCGAGGACGATCGACCTCCTGCACCCGGTAGTCGTGGGGCGCGTGGCAGACGACAGCCAGCATCTTCTCCGTGCTCATCTCCCGATCTTTCGCTCCCGGCCGGCCAGGGGCGACAAGCGTATCGCCGAGAGCCGGCGGGCGCTCGACGATGCCGCTTCGGTAGTTCTGGCCGCCGTTATTGCCACGGTGCTCTCCATCGGCTAGTCGAAGCCGATGAGTTCAGCCGCCGACTGCACCGCCTGACCGCTTGTGCTTCATGGGAACGGCGAGTCTTCCGTGACCTCGAGAACCCCGATTCCTCCCCACTGACCAAAGCCTCGATCGTTCTCGGGCTCGAGGTATTCGTGGTGGACGTATCGACTCTTGATCTCGTTCCAGAACCGGTCGACCGAACAGGCCGGCACCTGCGGGTGAGGAAGCACGTCATGGAAAGCGACAAGACCTCCCTCGCCGACGAGTTCGGCGTACATCTGAAAGTCGGCCTTCACACCCTCGTAGGTGTGGTCACCGTCGATAAAGAGGATGTCGATAGGACGGCCGGAGAGGATTCTCAGAAGCTTCTCCTTTGTCGACGCGTCATGGGAGTCGTAGCGGAGGAAATGGAGCGACTGTCCCTTCCTTGCGAAGCGGCGCATGCGCGGGATCGCGTCTTCGCTGTAACCGCCGCCGAAGTCTCCGCCAGGTAAATCGATACTCACGAGCAGGCCGCCTTCGGCCGCTACCTGGCAGAGGGCATACAAGGTGCCTCCCCGAGCCGTCCCGATCTCTATTACGACGCTCGGGGAGCGGGCCCTGAGCAGCCTCAGAAGCGAGGACAGCTCCGTCTTTTTCTGGTAGGCGCCTTGACGAATCGCCTCTCGGGCGATCTGCTTTGACGACCGGAGTGCGAGCGGACCTCTCGCAACAGCATCGACGACCGGGCGCGTCAGAACAGGACCGAGCCGTCGCAGGAACGAGGGCGTAGGGACTGTCGGCTGCTCGATCACCTAGACCAAAAGCATCATTGCGGCTGGCGCCTCTCGACGCGAGACCTCGAGCGGACCGGCCCATTATGGCGCAGGTCCCGCCGAGCCAGGTCTGAGCCTGCAGTGGCTTTTGGCCGGCCGCCTCAGCCCTTGATGATGTTGCGCACCGGGAAGACCTGCGGCTGGCCGGGATCGGCCCCGAGCGCCGCCATGATCGGCATCAGCGTCGGCCCGAAGGCCTCGAACGACTCCTTGGAATCCCAGATGTCGAACACCTGGATCTGCCCGTCGGCCTCGAGGGCGACGTGATAGAGCCTGCCGGCCGGAGCTCCGGCGCCGGCCGCTTCGAGCCGGCTGATCGTTTCGTCGTACGTCGCCGGTGTGAACGAGCTGGGGGTGAAATAGAAACCGAGAGCCATCTTTGCTGTCCTTTCCGCGTCCTTCCGATTAGTCCACGCACATGCTTTCCATTCGTGTCCTACTGAAACGTACGAAGTAGGCAGCACCGACTTGGGCGGGTGTTCAGGAATGTTCCCAGAGGGCTGTGTCTCCTGGCTAAGCGTGCCGAGACGTGTCGGGCGTTCGCTAGATGCCGAGCGCGGGCGGCTGCGGGGGTGGTGGCGGCAGCAGGAGGTAGCTTTCGACGATCGCGCCTGCGACGTCAATCACCTTGCGTCCGGTGTGTTGTGAGTGTGAGCGGACCATTTCGAAGGCCAGGTCCTTGTCGATCTTGTGGCGTTCCATCAGGATCCCTTTCGCCTGCTCGATCACAGCCCGGCGCGAGAACGCTCCCTGCAGGCTGTCGAACTCGCTGAAGCGCTGCAGGGTGATCTCGATCGCGCTCTGCAGCTCCTCAGAATCGGTGTCGACGATGTAGGCGAAGACGCCGCGCTTGGCCGCCTCGCGGACGTAGGCGGGATCCTTCTCGGAGAGGAGGGCGATGACCGGGCAGGCCGCCTCGTGGACGATCTCGTCGATCAGCTCGAGCGCGTGCTCGGAGGAGGGCCCGAGCGCGACCAGGGCGACATCGGGACGCTCCCTCGCCGTCGCCGCGCCGGCCTTCCTAATCTCGATCTCGCTGGCGATCACCTCGTGGCCGAGGCCGGCGACGAGGTGGGCGAGCAGCTCGAGCCGGTCCTGACGTTCGTCCGCAATCAGAACGCGCAGGTGTGCAGTCTTTTGCTCGGTTATCGGCTGGCCCTTCTCGACGGTCCACGCAAACGATAGCTCGTGGAGGCGGCGGGAGTTCGAACTCGCGCCCTCGGGCGTGCAGCCCGGACCCGGGTCAGGGAGTTCGAGCGCCGCGTGGGCCAGTGTTCAGAAATGTCCCCTGACGGTTCTGGCCTGTACCACCTACTTGGGGTCGAGCCGGGGCGCGGAGTCGAACCTCCGGCGCGCTCGAACGCTTCCCCGCTACGCCCCGGCCTCCCAACACTGCCGCGTCGGAGAGCGAGTTACTAGGAGGGTTTGGCGATTTGATTGGCGAAACGGCGTAGACTCGCCCTATGAGCAATCTCATCGCAAAGATCTGCAAGTGGTTGCGGATCGGGAAGAAGCCGTAACCGTTCTCACGCCCCAAAACGGCGTAGGATGTTCTTAACTGGCCCTGCACTCAGGTTCTGGCCCGAGCCCGCAACACACCAACGCGCGATGCGCGCGAGGCGAGGAGCTTTAAGGCTAACGGAGTTCGCGTGCGGGGCCAGACTTTTGCTTGACCGACTGGCTTGAGCCAGTGTTCAGGAATGTCGCCTGATCAAGTCGAGCACAAGGCCCGGGTGAGGCTGGGTGGACAGTTCTAGCGAAGACCAACCACACTAACCGGAGTCGTGCTGTTGGTCGTCGTGCCGTTGCCGAGCTGACCGTAGTCGTTCAAGCCCCAGCACTTGACTTTGTGGTTGGAGAGGAGGGCGCAGATGTGGGCTTTGCCGGCGCTGAACGCAATGGCGTTCCTGATGTCCTTGACTAGAACCGGAGTCGAGTTGCCCATAGCCTTGCCGTTGCCGAACTGGCCGTAGCTGTTCCAGCCCCAGCACTTGACCCAGTGGTTGGAGAGAAGGGCGCAAGTGTGCAAATAGCTGGCGCGGATCGCGGTGGCGCTCGTGATCCCGCGTACTTGAACCGGGGTCCAGCTGTCCACCCTCGTGCCGTCGCCGAGCTCGCCGTGGTCGTTGCGGCCCCAGCACTTGATCCTGTGGTTGGAGAGGAGGGCGCAGGTGTGTGAGTGGCTGGCGCTGACCCGGATGCCGTTCGTGATTCCGCTGACCGGAACAGGAGTCGAGCTGCCGGACGTCGTGCCGTTGCCGAGCGGGCCCCAGTTGCTGGCGTAGCCCCAACACTCGACCCTGTGGTTGGAGAGGACGGCGCAGGTGTGGTATTCGCCGGCGCTGACCTGGGTGGCGTTCGTGATTCCGCTAACCGGAACGGGAGTCGAGCTGTCGGACGACGTGCCGTCGCCGAGCTGGCCGTCTGCGTTCCGCCCCCAGCACTCGACCGTGCGGTCGGAGAGAAGAGCGCAGGCGTGAACGTAGCCGGCGCTGACCTGGGTGGCGTTCGTGATTCTGCTGACCGGAACAGGAGTCGAGCTGTTAGTCGTCGTGCCGTTGCCAAGCTGGCCGTAGCTGTTCCAGCCCCAGCACTCGACCCTGTGGTTGGATAGGAGGGCGCAGGTGTGGTACTTGCCGGCGCTGACCTGGGTGGCGTTTGTGATTCCGCTGACCGGAACAGGAGTCGAGCTGTCGGACGTCGTGCCGTCGCCGAGCTGGCCGTCTGCGTTCCGCCCCCAGCACTCGACCGTGCGGTCGGAGAGGAGGGCGCAGGTGTGGATGGCGCCGACGCTGATCTTGGTAGCGCGAGTGGACCGAAGGCCGACAACCTGCGCCGCGGAGTCCGATGGAATACCGCCGGCAAGCCCTAGGGCCATCGTCCCGCCGAGCAGAACGACGGTGACGACGCGAGTGCGGAAAAGCGCGGTGCGAGCGAACATCGACCATGACCTCCCGAGATCGCGGAACGCGTCATCGTTTCTATCAGTCTGGCTGACTTCGGTCAACTGAGCACGGATGCGGAGCGCTCAGGCGCCAAGGGTGGGGTGAGCGAGCGTGCTCTCACCTGATATGACTTGAAAGCGGAGTGGGGCCGTTGATCGAGCACGCGCTCCGCGAGAGCTGGAGCCTCGACGCGGAGCGGATCACCTGCTCGGTGCGAGTGCTGTGGGGCAACGACTACAAGCTCCTACCGTGGCCTTCGGCCGCCGCACGCTTTCGTGATGAGTGGTTAGTGCAGGCGGATTGGGTCGTGCTCGACGGCGTCGGCCATTGCCCCCAGCTCGACATCCCGCTCGAGACGGCGCAGTTGATCATCGGCTTCACCGCATGCTGACGCGACGACCGACGCAGCAGCTGTCGTAATGCAAGATCCGACCCTTCTGCGCCGCGAGCACGACCTATTCCGACCTGGAGCCTATCCCCCGTGGCGGCAACGGCATCCGGAACCGGCGAGCCTCTGCCGTGCAGTTCGAGAGCACTTGAAACAGCATGCCGCTAGTAGCGACAGCATGAGTAGAGCCGAACCTTTCTTGGTCATCAGGCGCAACCTCCAGATTCTCGAAAAACGCTCACGTCAACCCCGCCTCAGGCGCCCGGCCGCTCGTTCGATCTCCAGCTCGGTCACCGGGCGACGCAGATACGCTCGAAGCCCGTGGATGGCGAGTAAGAGCGCCCAGATGCTCAGGATCACGAGCATGGTCGGATCCCAGTCGCCCGGGCGCCCCTGGTCGCTGAGGCGATCTGGCCAGCCGCCGGAGTTCATGTAGTTGATAGCGACCCAGGGGCCGCCGAGTATGACCAGCCCGAGCAAGAAGGCGCCCAGGTGGAACCTCATGTGCCGGCTCCGCTCGATTTTGGCGAGCGCGCGCAAACGCATTTCCTCTTCTCCGGCGGGTCGGGAAGCGGGCCGGGATTCGGCCTCGAGCCGCCAGTGCCTGATCCATGCGTCACACAACATCGCTCGTCTCCTTCGTCCTGCAGCCGCAGCTGCTATCGCATTGATCGTCGAGGTCGTCGGTTTCGGCGAGCTTCGTGCCGAAGCGCTCGAGGAATCGCGCGGTCTCCTCGATGTGACCCTCGGCCGCCTTTCGCTGAACCCGCTCGGCGACGCTGATCGCCTCGGCGAGCTGCGAACCGGAGAGACCGCACTCCGAAGCCTGGATCATGTGGCGCCGGATATTCGGGAGCGAGTTGGCGGCGATCGCTGCACCAAGCGCCGCTAGCTCGCTGTCGACGCGAGGTGTCCCGGCGGTCGTCTCGGCGTCGCGACCGAGCTCCTCGCTCACGTGTGCCAGAAGACGAGCCCTGGCATCGCTGACGACACGCTCGGCGTCGGCGGCGGCCGAACCCATACGGCCGGCTTCGATCCCGATCTTCCGGCTGAGATTGAAGTGGAAGCTGGTGCAGGGCAGGCACCCCGCGCCGACGCTGGCGCCGATCGCCACCAGCTCCTTCTGCTCCGGGGTCAGCCTCTCTTCGTTATTCGGCATTGACATCTCCTCCAAGGTCGTGGTTCGTGGACTCCAACTACCGGTAAAGGACGTAACGGGAGCAGCGAGAGATACAAGAGCGCCGTTTTTCGATTTTTCGCGCTACGCTGCGGCCGAGCGAAGGATCTCCACTGGCTGACGCACGAGACACGACGGTCGAACTCGACGAGCAGGTACTGGCGCAGTACAGAGCGCAGATTCAGCGCCACATTCGCGCGATGGTGCGAAACGCCGACGAGGCCGAGGAGCTGACTCAGGAGACGTTCGCGCGAGCGCTCGGCGGAGCGGCATCGTTGCGCGATCCGCAGGCCACGCTCGCCTGGCTGTTCCGCATCGCTACCAACGTCTCCCTCGATCACCTGCGCCGGCGCCGGGCGATGTCCGCCCGGCTCGATCCGACGGAGGTCAGCGAAGAAGCGATCGGCGCGAGCGAGGGGGAGCCCGCTTCGTCGATCGAGTCCGAGCTCGAGCAGACGGAGATGTCGGAGTGCGTCCAGCGCGCACTCGCGACGCTTCCGGACGACCACCGAGTTGCCCTGCTCCTGCACGACGGTCACGACCTGAGCAACCCGGAGATAGCCGAGCTGCTCGGCTGCTCGCTCGCCACTGTGAAGATCCGTGTTCACCGGGCTCGCAAGCAACTTCGCGAAACGTTCGACGTCGCTTGTGTGGTTTCCACCGACGAGCGCGGCGTGGTGGTTTGCGAGTCCCAGGTTCAGGACGCGCGGCTGCCCCGGTAGCAGCGCTGGTTGCAGGTTGGACTAAAGCGCCGGGTATATCACTTGAATCCCTCTAAGCCGCGCGGGACGATCAGACGGAGTGATGCGACTAACGGCATCCGATCTTTATCTCTATCTCCGCCCCGAGCGTTGCGGTCGGCGCGTTTTCTTGAAAGAGCAAGGCGAGGAAGAAGCTGAACCGAGTCCGTACGCACAGGTACTCCGGCGCTTGGGGCTGCAGCACGAGCGAGATCACCTCGCGAGCTTCGCCGAGTTCGTTGATCTACGTCTTGGCGACGAATCACAGCGAGCCGAGATGACCCTCGAGCAAGTCGAGGCCGGAGCGCCTGTTCTCTACCAGCCTGTCCTGTTCGGAACGGCTTCTGTTGGAGGTCTCGAGTGCGAGATCGTGGGCATCCCTGATTTCCTTATTAAAAACAACGGCGAGTACATCGTCCGAGACTCGAAGATCTCTCGGCGGATCACTGAGAAGGATCACCCGGAGATACTCGAGCAGCTCGGTCTCTACGCGTGGCTGTACGAGCGCAACTTCGGATCGGCTCCGTCCGGAGTACAAGTTCATAGCGGCAGCGGCGAGATTGTCGAGGTTCCCTACGACGGCGGAGTCGCCGCGCTCGAGACGCTTTCGGAGATCGTGAAATCGAAGCGAGAGCGGATCGAACCACGCGATCCGGTCGGATGGTCGAGGTGCACTTCCTGCGGTTACTTCGATTACTGCTGGAAGACGGCGGAAGAGAAGCGCGACGTCGCGCTTGTTTTCGGAGTTGATCAAGGGCTCGCTCGTCAGCTCTACGCGGATGGAATCGACACCTTCGATCGGCTCTGTTCCGAATTTGATGGGGAAACGCTGGCCGAGTATCAACGACCCTGGGGGAAAGGAATGCGGCGAGTTGGGAAAAGCGCGCCCAGGATTCTTACGATGGCGGAAGCGCTAGCATCGAATGAGGAGATCCCTCTCGCTCCGCTTAACCTTCCCGAGCACTCAACCTGGGTGATGTTCGACCTCGAGGGCCTCCCGCCGCATCTCGATGAGTTGGAGAAGATCTATCTCTGGGGTCTTCAGGTATTCGGAGATAACGCGGGCTCATATCAGTCCGCGACCGCCGGGTTCGGGCCGGAAGGCGACCGCGAGGCATGGGACGAATTCCTCGAGACGGCGAACGTAGTTTTCCAAGAACACGGCGATGTGCCCTTCGTTCACTGGCATCATTATGAGAAAACCGAGATCAACCGCTACATCGAACGCTTTGGCGATACCGACGGCATCGGTGAGCGGGTCATCAAGAACTTGCTAGATCTACGACCTCTCACACGAGAAGCCGTGGCGCTACCACTCCCTAGCTACAGCCTGAAGGTCGTTGAGCAATACATCGGTTTCGAACGGACTCAGACCGAGTACGGCGGAGATTGGGCGATGGCGAAATACATCGAAGCGACCGAAACCGAGGACGAGGCGCTTCGAGCTGAGGTGATGGACGCGATACTCGAGTACAACCGGGAGGACCTCGAAGCGACCTGGGCAGTTCTGCAGTGGCTGCAAGCTAAAGCGTAACGTGCCGATTGACGAATGAGATGCATTCAGACCAGGTCCAACGACGGTTGAAACAGTTGGGCCTGGGCATTTCTGCGTCGACTGAGCGACGAATGTATGCCGACCTATTTCGTGAAGTGCTGCGCCATTACGAGGATGCGATGCGGCTCGACCGGCCTCCGCAGCTTCCGGATGACACTCTGGCGAGTCTCCGAGAGCTAGCAGTTGTCGCTTTCGACGAACTCGGCGGACTACCAGACCCGGCGGAGCGGTCGCTCCGGCACTACGACCATGAACGCTTCGGGCCGTATCTAGGCGTCAGCGGCGAACCCAGCGCAGCATCGGCGATTGTCGAGGCAGCGTTGCAATCACCGAAGACGACCGCGCTAGGGCTCGTCGACCCTCTTGAGATAGGAGTTGCCCACGACGCCGAACGACTTGGCTCGATTGGAGAGCTCCCGAGCGGACCGGACGAATACCGCGAGATCCGGCTTTCCACGCTGGGCCGGATCTTGGTGTCCACTAACGTCGGCTCGCGACTCAACCTTCGCTTCTACGGCCGCGTGCATGACATCTGGGTCAACGAGGGACCGCTTCAGCAGATAAAGAAGGCGGCGATCGAGTCCGCCCGAAGGCGGTTCGAGCCCTTCCTTAAGACTCCCGACGGTCAACCGCGTCCAACAGCCGTCGACATCCGTTTCCGGGGCGTTTCGCTACCCGATCAGCGGACCGTTCTAACCGCCGTCGTGGCCGCCATACAGCGAGGCGAAATCGCCGTTCCCGGGCACCACTCGCTCGTACTTGCTCCGAAAGTCGATAAGGGCAGCCGAGGCGTCGGCCAAGCGCTTGAGGCGATCACACTCGCCTCTGAGGTAGGCGTAGATAGCGTCGCGATCGAGGGCGAACCCCGTGCTGCCGCAGACGAGATGGTGTCGCTTCCCGGGCTTCTCCAGTATTTCAATGCCAGCGAAGTAAAGCGTCTACTTGCGGCTGCAGCGCGAGCGCAAGTCAGCGTCTCGGCCAAGAACAGAGTTGATATCGAGAGTGTTGCCCGACATGTCTGGACAGGGCTCGAGGCAGCGCGGCGGATGGGCCTCGATCTGGGAAAGTACTCGCTTCTCCCGCTCACGCTTGAGGAAAGCGCGGAGGTAATCGAGCGTGTTCAAGCATGGTTCAGAGACTGGACGGCTGCCCCGGTTTTCTACGTCGATATCGACGTTATCGGAGGGGGTCGTGTCTTTGGACGGCGCCAGATGATGGAAGCGACTCAAGCCTGGCTCGAGATGGCCGCCGACCGGCACGTGCCAGTCGTGCTAGTAGACACGGTGCGGAAGAGCGTGGGGTACCACCTACTGAAACAAGGAGCCCGTGATCCGAAGGGGATATTCCGACTCGATGAACTGCGAGAGCTCGATGCATTCGCCCGCGCACACGGCGTCCACGTCCTCTGGGCGGGGGGAATAACGGTAGCCCAGGCGTACGAACTTGGACGACTTGGCGTCTTCGGTCTCTACGTCACGAGCGCCGTCGCGTCATTGCGTGCCGTCGGGCCTGAGCACGAGTCCGATCCGGGTCTTGCGGCTGAGCGTTTCCCCACAGAGGAGGGCGTCTCGCGAGTCAAGCTCGCGATCGAGGCTGGTTTCGTTGAGTCGAGACTCGCGGAAGCCGGATCACGGTCGGCATCGCCGATCGCCGCTTTTGCCGCCGAGCTCGTCGGCAGATCCGCTTCGCGAGAAGCTCAGGTACGGCGTGAACTTCGGGAACGGGTCATGGAGGGTTGGAGAGAGCTAGCTGGGTAACGACTTTGATATCCACAGCGACATCTTGCGCATCCTCGTCGGCTTCGCGTCCGAGAGGCGTCGCTGAATACGCTTCGATCCGCTCGGTCCGAAGGGCTAACCGCGACCTTCCGACCCTAGCCAGCCAGCCGAAATGTGGGCGTGTAGCCACGCCCGGCGCCGAGGTCGTCGTAGAGCTGGGTTTCGGGCATCCGGTTCCAGATGTGGCCGAGGATCAGCGCTAGCCCGAGCGGCGTCGCCTGGAACAGGTGTACCTTGCTGCCTCCCGCGGTCTCTGCGCGGGCGGCGTCGAGGAGTTTCCGGGCGAGCCCGCGAGCCTCCGCGGCGTCGGCCAGCACCTCCCCTCCGATCCCGCGCTCTGGCATCAAGTTCACGAACCGGCCAACCGATAACCCCTCGCCCTTGATGTAGGCGATGACATCGGTAGCAACGTGGACAGCAACACTGATTCCGATTGCGATCTCGTCCCCTTGGTTAAGTTCGACTTCTTGACGAGCCACATCTACATCCGTCCGCTGGCTGGCACTCGACCACTCCTCGCCGCGTTGGCGTACCGCAATCTCGAATCCGGCGACGTCCGGAAGCTCGAAGCCGACCATGAACCCCGTCGACAGGCGCATCGTTCCGGTCACGAGAACGTCGCGGTAGCCCTGCCGCTTGATCTCGGCGACCGCCTCCCGGAGTTGTGGGCGCATGACCTCGTTCCAACCTCTCTCGTCGCGAAGCCGGCGCCGGACAGACGCCTCTTCTCCCTCGAACATGTCGACCCAGTCAACGGCGGCCGTTGCGGTCTCCGGCCACGGATCACGTTCGAGCGCCTGGACGAGAAGGGTCGCACGTTTTGTGTCGTCCGCCAGCTTCTGCGCATCGATGATCTCCTGGAGCATCTCGACGTCGAGTTCGCGAACGCCCTCACCGATTAAGCGGCGGATCTCGCTGACGCCGATTCTGACCGCAGCGACGTCCGGACGTAAGCCCACCGCCGCCATTAAGTACGAGCACTCCTCTTGTAGAACCTCAAGCGAACCGCGCCCCGCGTGGATCTCGAAGTGCTCAAGCATCTCGAGAAGCTCTGACTCGCCGACCTTGAGATTCTCCGCCCAGGCCGCGCGCGCTCTCCCGGAGGCTGACCGCCGCGTTTTATCGGCGAGGCGCGGGACCAGCTTATGGTTACGGCCGGAGAGGTGCTTAAGGATTGGATCACGAAGTGCCGGCAATCGATTCGTTTGCAGCGCCATCTCTGGTGGCTGACCGTTACGCGTCAGCTTCCTATAACTCTCGTAGAAACGTTGTAGTGGCGATTGTTTGAGCCGCGGCGGCGGCGTGATGAACCACTCGTAGCTCAACGGCTCCTGATGAACCTGAACGAACTTCACCTGGTGATAAATCGTCGGCGCGTCGCGGCGGTGAACGATCAGGTCGTCGACATTTCCGGCATCAGCGGCCTCGAATTCGATCCGGGTCACGCCCGAAAACTCGTGCAACAACTTCAAGGCGTAAAGCCAGGTGAAAGTGTGTTGGTAGTCGTCGCCTGAGAGACGCGCGCCGCTTGCACTTGGGATACCAGCCACGCTAGCGCCCGCCTCGTACCGTCTTCGTTATCGTCCGCAGCCTCCGCCAACGTCGTGGCCGAAGCGGACCGCCACTAGAAAGCGGTCCTGCCCGTAATACCTGAAGCGACTGGAGCGATCGACCCCTCCACTGCCGCGCGTCGACCCAGTAGTCGTCGCCGACACGACGGAGTACGAGTAATAGCGGCATCGAGCACTCCGCGTACGGATCCACGGCAACACGCTTCATCGTTGTCGCGTCACGTTCGCTTGGCTCGACGTCCACCGGATGCGAGTGCCAGTCACCAAGGTAACCCACCCTTTGATCGAAACACCGCGCCCTATCAACCGCCCGCCGCCGTGCCCCCGCCGGGATTTCGTACGAGGTGCCGGAGCTCCTCGGCGACGGAACGTGGACGGCATGGGTCACCCACGGGCGTGAACCGGCAAGAACGCCAATCAGCACACCGCCGGTCTCCCGGGGGTGGTCGACTCGCGCTTCTTCCTTCATCACAGCCTCTGCCTCCTCACTGAGCCAGACACGCCAGCGGCGGCGCTTAGTCAAGGCTTACCCGCCCGAGATGGTCGAACGGGGTTGTCCCGAGCGACCGGTAGACGTCGATAGTCTCGTCGTCGTATTCATAGCGCTCAATAAGCGCGTCGATGATAACCATGGCCGTAAGCGCGGCAACGGCGGCTACGGCGGCCGGCGAAGCGTTGTTCACCGGGGCTGAGCAGCCGGGCTCGAGGCCGAACGATTCCTCCCCACGCGGGATCGACAGATACCGCTCGTCTCTACTTCGTGCGTAGATCGGTGTGTCACCCTCGCGACCCTGGCGGCAGACGCGGGCGACAGCGCCTTCGCGGAACAGCGCGGCCGAGACCAGCGGATGCGCGGCGTCCTCGCAGATCACCGACAGCATGTGTGTGAACCCGGCGAGGCCAGTGGTGTCGACGACAAGGTTGCCCTTCTTTAGGTAGTCGAGCAGATCGTCCGGCTTCCAGCTCGTCGTCTTGAATTGCCGGACGGTCGTCCATGGCACACGCTCGGGCACGAGCAGCTTCGTAGCCTCGGCCTTGTTCCACCCGACTGCTGCTCTCGGTGCAGCGTGTCGCACGACGTTACTCGGTCGCAGCGGTTCACGGTCGATCAACGCCAACGCGCCGATCCCACACTCGGCCAATCGCAGCGCAACGTTCGAACCGATGGCGCCGATACCGAGGATGGTAACGCCTTTCCCCTGCAACTCGGCAAAATCTCGCCCGGCGCGGCGCGCGAGATACGCGATGTCGGTCGGCGCGATTTCGATCGCCGTTGCGACTAGTTCACGGCGCTCCCGACGCAGACAGACGACAAGCGCGTTGCGGACGCTACGATCGTCCCAGATAAGAAGGACGATGCGCTCTTCTCCCGCGACGAGGTCGCGAAGTCGCGCTGTAAGGAAACGGCGCTGTTTGGGCGTGAGCACATCACGCAAGGAGTCGAAGTCGCGCGGGGGCGCACCGTCGAGCGAGACAAAGTACCAGCTGCCTTTCACGCTCCCACCCTGGCTTGGCTTCCCGAGCGCGAGGACGGTAGCGGCGTCGTTCCAGGCGCCGACAAGGCGCCCTTTGTACCCAGGGCGTGCCCACGGCGCCAGCTTTGTCAAGTCGACGGTCGCAAAGCCGGGGCGTGTCGACGCGAAGTAGAGATGAGCGTCGAGGACCGGGTCGTTAGGAAATCCTTGCTCGGCCTCAACGACCCAGTCGGAGACACGCTTCTCGAAACCGTTGAGCGTCATCCACTGCCGGGATGGATCGCCCTCTTGCCACAGGCAGACCTCTCCGCCGGCGTTTACGTGCCCCGTCGCCATCCCCTCGACGAAGATTCGCGGATGGCGAAACGGCCAACCGTTCTCGAACTGGAGCCTCATCGTCGTCTCGGACGTGAGACTCCGAAGCGGAGTGAACAGCGGTCCGCGCCATTCGCGTAGCTCAACGTCGACGGGCTCAAAGCCGATCTTGATCAGCTCGCCTTGAAAGCGCTCAAGGCTCGGAACGTCAAGAGTCGCGACCGGCGAAACTTCCCGCCTCCTCCGAACCGACTGCGGCGACGGCCCTCACCCGCTTTATTGCCTGGCCGCGCTCGTCGCAGCCCGGCGGGAACTCGAAGCACGGTCCACGATCGTTGTTCCCGAGGATCTGCCGCCACCGCAGGGCCGCCTGGCAGCGCTCGAGTCGAAGCGCCTCCTCAGCGTTCGTCGCAAGCCCCGCGAACACTCGGGCGGCGTGCGATACGTCGGCGGGCTCGGGCGCGGGACGGTACGGCCGACCGAGTACGGGATCGATATTGGGCCCGCCAGACGCCAGCTGCGTTGCGACGACCCGCAGCGTCTTGGCGAATATCTCAGCGAAACAGTCGCCCGAAACCGCACCGATCTCGAAAGCCCAGTAGCCGAGGATCTCAAAGTAGAACCCTCCGGGCTTACGGTCATCGAGGTGATGTTTGCGCGCTTGGCGAAGGAGCTTCACCGTAGGCACGTACGCCCCCTGCGTGCCCACAGTCGGTGTTTTATTTCGCTCCAAAGTCAGGTCGGCGAGTCTCTCGGGGTCCGTTTCGACCCACCGCTCCTCGATGTTCGCGCTCAGCCAGAGCTCAGTATTGTGTCGAGGAATTGCCCAGCGCTCACCCATCCGAACTGCTGGCACTACATCGACTGAGAACCCGTCGCCATCGAAATCGAAGTCGACTTTGATCGAGCGAGACTGGGCCTTTACACGGTCGCCGTAATACGCGACGAGAACATCCCGCACGACGCCATAGACCGTGCCGGGTTCGGCGTTCCGGGTGTTGAGAGCCGTGAGCTTTGCGAAAACGTCAACGTCCTTGCCGGGGTAGATCCCGGTGTGACGAGCGTAAGAGCCGATCAGCGCCGTAACGATCCCCCACTCTTTGAGCTTCGGATCGGCCTCGAGAACGCTGCGTATCTCCTCATGCGCCTTGACCGCACGGTCACGTTTGGGGCCGCTTATCTCAATCCTGGTGAGTGCCCCGTCGAACTGCGCCTCGAGTTTTTCCATCGTGAGCCTCCGGCCACGTACCTGGCTTCTGCAGCTGGCTGTAGCTACACATCAGAGATAGCAAACCCGTCGGACGGAGGCTCAGCACGAAAACCTTTTAGGCCGCACGTAGGCAGTAGAGCCCTGAGCGGGGCCTGACTGATTCGACATTGGGTGCGCGAGCGATCTGCGTGAGGAAAGTCGCCAGCGGATCCTTTCCCGCTACGCGGAGGCCAGCGTCTAGGAGAAGGTCGTACCACTCCCTATAATGCACGACCGAACCTACGCCCTTCTTTTCGCGCAGGACCTCCACCGCTATCTCGCGCAACCTTTGCCCGCGCAGTTCACCATGCATTTCGAGGGAAAGCTGGGGAGCCAGCCCCAGCATCTCGTCCATCTGGCGAAGAAACCGCGAGGTCTCTTCCACGTCGGCGTCGACCCGCTCGACAAACTCGTGCAGCCGCCGCGACTGATCGCGCAGAGCAATAAGACGAGCCGCCACAATCTCCCGCTCTTGAACCACTACGGCGCGTACGTGCTGCGAAAGACGGGCCACTGTCATGGGCGGGACTTTAGGGCGGCTGGCGGACGAGATCGTCTACTACTCGCGCTCCCTTTGCCGCCGCGACCGACATGCGCGGGCGCGGCTCACCCACGCCCCTCGGACACCCGCTACTTCAGCCCCTGGCCCGAAAAACCGGCCACGGCGCCAAACGCCAGTCCCCCACGCTCCTCGCTTTCTCGGGGCGCCGCTGGCGGTGCGAGCCCGGAGAGCACAGTGTTACCAACACGGGCTCGGAGAGGATCGTGCCGCCAGCGGCGTCAGGGTCATCGCGCTTGACGCGATGACCCGTCCGAGAAAGCGAGGATGGAGGCGGCGGGAATCGAACCCGCGTCCGTCGTCGTTCCGACCGAGCGTCTACAAGCTTGTCCAGCGCTTTGATTTCATCCGGTGGCCGGCTCGCTGGCGGCCTACCGCCGAACTAGCCCTCCTGAGTGGTCGCGCCGCGGGCGAGTGGCTCTCCCTTGGTGCCGAGCCCGTTTGTTGACGCCGCTACCCGAACCACGGGCCCAATTCGGAGCGACGCGTCACCTATTTCTAGGCAGCGAGTGCGAGTTCGTTATCCGCACTTACGTTGTTTTCCCGGTTGATTAACGAGGCCAACCGGGGACCTCGGCTTGCAGCTCGACCGGAGAACCGACCACGTCGAAACCTGATCGCCCCCGTATGTTCGTTCTCTTTGATTGTAGCCGCGTCCCGAAAGCCGGCTACTGATCTTGCAATGTCAGGCCCGCCGTCGCGACCGGCGTGACGGGCGCGACTCATAACGGCTGTCCCTCAGATCCACCGACGGAAATCGTCATGCTCCCCGAAGGGGAGCGGATTTCTGTCGGCTACGGCCACGTCGAAACCTGATCGCCCCCGTATGTTCGTTCTCTTTGATTGTAGCCGCGTCCCAATACGAGATCCGCCGCCGCGACCGGCGTGACGGGCGCGGCTCACAAAACGCAATCCCCCGGATCGCTTTTCTCTTACCGTCGGAAGTCGTCATGCCTCCCGAAGGGAGGCGGACTTCCGACGGAAACTTAGATCCCGACGGCCACGAGCAGCACGACGAACCAGACCCAGAAGGCCACGATCACCGCCTCCGCGCCCCAGGTCACCCAGACCGCCACGTCCGTGAACTCGGACAGTCGGCTGGCGGCCTCGATCTGCGCCAGCGCCGCCGGATCGACGCCGGTTCTCGTCTCCAGGACGCGCAGCCTTCTTTCGGCCTCGCGTCCGCGGGCGGCGATCATCAGCACGATCAGACCGCAGGGAGCGGCGACCGCGCTGGCCACGATCATCGTCGTCAAGAGCGTGTCTCCAAACTCGGTCGAGTTGGTCAGAAAGGCGCTGTTGGCAATGCCGGCAAGAACGAGGACGAAGGCCGCCAGAATGACCGGCACCGTGAGAAGCGCACACAGATAGGCGCGCCAGGGAAACCCGGGGGCGAACACGGGCGTCTCCTCGACCGGGGCCGCGAGCAGCCGGTCGTAGGCAAGGCGCGCGTCCATGTCGAGAAGCGTGGAGCGCGCCTGCTCGATGATCTGCAGCCAGTCGGATGCGAGCGGATCGCGAAGCGCGAGCTGGGCTTGCCAGTGCTCGAACAGCGTCTGCGACGCAAGATCGATATCGCTAGACGAGGCATCGCGCCAGACGCCGAGTATCTCGTAGTAGTTGCTCATGGGCAGAGAATCACATTCGCTCCGGCTGGTACTCGCTAATTGCCCTACTCATGCTTATCTTGAGCTCCTTTGAGCGCCCGCTCGATCTCCCGCTGCGCGTCGCGGCGGGCGATGTCCTCGCGCTTGTCTCGACCCGCCTTGCCGCGCGCCAGCGCCAGCTCGACCTTGGCGCGCCCGGCCTTGAAGTAGAGCCGCGTCGCCACCAGTGTCAGGCCCTTCTCGCGCAGCTCGCCGCCGAGCGAGGCGAGCTGATGGCTGTGCAGCAGAAGCTTGCGATCGCGGTCGGGGTCGTGCGAGCCGAGCGAGGCCTGCTCGTAGGGGGCGATGTGGGCGCCGATCAGCCAGGCCTCGCCGCCACGGATCTCGGCGAAGGCTCGGGTCAGGCTCGCCTGCCCCTGCCGAAGCGACTTGACCTCGCTCCCGGTCAGCACCAGCCCGGCCTCGAAGCGCTCGAGCAGGTGGAAGTCGTGGCGGGCGCGCCGGTTGTCGGCGATCAGCTTCTCTCCGCGTCCGGGCATGGAACGATTGTAGGCGGAGCGCTATCCCCCTTCTGCGCTATTGCAGGTTAGGCCGAGAACAGGCAAATATCGAAAGCATGCGGTCGTCTGCGGCAGACCTGCGATTTCGAGCTGGGAAAGAGGCCGGCTTCACCCTGGTCGAGCTTTTGGTCGTGCTCGTGATCATCGGCGTCCTGGCCGGGATCGCCGTCGTCAGTTATGTCGGTTTCCGCGACCGCTCGAGCCGTTCGGCCGCAAAAGCGAACGTGCGCTCGGTTATCCCGGCGCTCGAGGCCTTTCACACCGATCAGGACACCTACGTCGGCGCGACGCTGACGGTGCTACGCACCCAGTACGACTTGCAGATCGACGACAGCGCCGCTTCCCGCTACAAGATCGACGACCTGACCGACACCTCCTACTGCCTCCAGAACCACATCGGCGACTGGTACGCCTGGATGACCGGTCCGGGCGAGCCGATCGACGTCGGCAGCACGAGCCACTGCTAGCGACGGCCGCCACGGCGCGGAGGAGGCGCCCCGGCCGGCCGCAGCTCGACCTTGCCCGAGTGGCGCTCGATCCGCTCCACCTGCACCTCGGTAGCGTCGCCGAGCCGGTGGCGGCCGCCGCGCCGTCCCTCCAGCGCCGTCCCGAGCGAATCGAGCTGGAAGTAGTCGCCCACGAGCCGGCGCGCGGGCAGGAAGCCCTCGAAGACCTCGCCGAAGCGCACGAACAGACCCGAGTCGATCAAGCCGATGATCTCGCCCGTGAAGCGCTCGTCGTGTCCTTCGACGAGCTGGCGCCGATCGAGCAGCCAGGCGAGACAGATCTCGTCGGCGCGAAACTCGACCTCGGCCGCCTCGCGCTCGACCGCCGAGCAGTGCTCGGCCAGGACTTCGAGATCGCGGGGAAGCACGTCGTCGCCGAGACCGAGCTCGCTCAGCAAAGCCCGGTGGCAGACGAGATCGGGATAGCGGCGGATGGGGGAGGTGAAGTGGCAGTAGGCGCGGCTGGCGAGACCGGAGTGGCCGAGGTTGCGAACGTCGTAGCAGGCTCGCTTGAGCGCACGCAGGACGAGCGCCGGAAAGGCCTCCCGGCCGCGGCCCGAGCGGGAGACGTACTCGCTCACGCTACCTGCGATGCTCGCGGCGAGCTTCTCGGCCTCTTCCGGCGTGAGCGAGCCCTCCTCCGGCGCCGGCGGCGTGGGCACCTCGAGCGCGGTCAGCTTGGCGACGAGAGACAGGAGCGACTGCGGGTCGGGGCGCTCGTGGACGCGGAAGAGCGCCTCCCTCCCCCGCTCCGCGAGTAGTCCGGCCACGGCCTCGTTGGCGAGGATCATCAGGTCCTCGATCAGGGCGTGCGCCCGCGGCTCGGTCTGGAAGCGGGCGCTCGCAACTCCACCCTCGCCGTCGAAGGCGAACTCCAGCTCGGGGCGCTCGATGCGCAGGGCGCCGCGGGCGAAGCGCCGGCGCCTGAGCCCGGACGAGACCCGGTCGGCGAGCGCCAAGGCGGCCGCTAGCTCGGGCGCCGCCTGCTCGTCTCCGCTCAGGATCCGCTCGACCTGCCCGTAGGCCAGGCGCGCGCCCGAGCGGATCAGCGAGCGGTAGAAGCGCGGCTCGCCGCGGCCGAGCTCCCCGTCGAGCAGAACCTCGGTCGTGACGCAGAGCCGGTCCTGGTGCGGTCGCAGCGAGCAGGCGTCCTCGGAGAGCTCGGGCGGAAGCATCGGCGCCACGTTCCCGGGCACGTAGGTCGAGAAGGCGCGCTCGGCGGCGCCGTGGTCGAGTGGGACGCCGCTTTGGAGATAGGCCGAGACGTCGGCGATGTGGACGAAGACGCGCACTCCTCCCTCCTCCTCGCGTACGGAGATCGCGTCGTCGAAGTCCTCGGCCGTCTCGGGGTCGATGGTGAAGGTGAGGAGATCGCGCAGGTCGACCCGATCTTCGAGCGAGGGCGTCGGGCGCTCGTAGGGCTCGAAGCGGCGGCGGCGCCCGCTCTCGACCAGCAGTCCTTCGAGCACGGTCTCGATCCGCGAGGCGCGTCCGAGCACCCGCTCGACCCGCGAGCGCTTGCGGCCCGGCTGCACGACGACGAGATCGCCCAGCTTGACCTGCGAGCGCGCCCGCTGCTCGAGTAGTAGCGGCAACCCGGGCGTGAAGTAGGGCTCGGCGTAGACGAGCTTGCCGCGCCGGGTTACCTCCGCGACGACCAGTTCAGCGGCCGCGCGCACAGTAGCTCCGGTCAGACCTGTAGAAAGCGGCGCAGGGTGATTCCCGTGCCGAGGGCGCCGAGAACGATCCCGATCAGGAGCATCAGGAATGAGGTCAGCGCGAACGGCCAGGCATGTACGTCGCTGCCGGCGTTGACGTCGAGATGGAGTGCCGGCATCGCCACGACCTTGGCGATGGTGAGCAGGAAGACCGCCAGCAGCGCGCCGCCGAAGCTGCAGATCAGCCCCTCGATCAGGAACGGCCCGCGCACGAACCAGTTGGTCGCGCCGACCAGCTTCATCACCTCGATCTCACGCCGGCGCGAGAAGATCGAGAGGCGAATCGTGTTGGCGATCAAAGCGGTCGAGGCCACGAGCAGAATCACGACCATGAGCAGGAAGGAGAACTCGATCACCTTGGCCACGCGCAGGACGCGCTTGGTCACCGGCGCGTTGTACTCCACTTTCTGCACGCCGGGAAGACTCGGACTGTTGAGCAGATTGGCGATCTTGGTCGCGTCCTCGCCGCGCTTCGGCGTGAGGTCATAGGCATCCGGAAGCGGGTTGACGACCAGGTTCTTGACCAGATCGGGGTTCGAGATCTTCATCTTCCTCCACGCCTCTTCCTTGGAGACGTAGACGGCCTTCTTGATCAGGCCCTGCTGCGTGATCTGACTGATCCGGTTGAACGTGGCGACTTTGTCTTGCTGAGTTGCGGGCTTTCCGCAAGTCTCGGCCGCACAAAAGTAGACGTGAACGACGATCTCCTTCTTGGCGTGGTTGCTCCAGGAGACCATCCAGCTCCCCAGCGCGATGCAGACGCCGAGCAGGAACATGCCGATGAACACCGTCATGATCGCCGCCACGGTCGTGGAGAGGTTGGAGCGAATCGAGTGCAGCGCCTCGGAGAACAGCAGATGGAAGCGGCTCATTCGGAGGAGTACCCTCCCCGGCGGGCGTCGCGGGAGATCTTGCCGTTCTCGAGCGCGATCACGCGGCGGCGCATCTTGTCGACCATCTCGCGGTCGTGCGTCACCATCAGGATCGTCGTGCCGGTGCGGTTGATCGAGTAGAGCAGCTGCATGATCCCTACCGACGTGTCGGGGTCGAGGTTCCCGGTCGGCTCGTCGCAGACCAGAAGCGGCGGGTGATTGACGAAGGCGCGCGCGATCGAGACGCGCTGCTGCTCACCGCCGGAGAGCTGATCGGGAAGCGAGTCCATCTTGTCGACCAGCCCGACCAGCCCGAGCACTTCCGGCACCTTGCGACGGATGTTCTGGTTGCTGTCGCCCTGGACCTTGAGCGCGTAGGCGACGTTCTCGGCCGCGGAGCGGTTGGGGAGCAGCTTGAAGTCCTGGAAGACGCAGCCGACGTTGCGCCGTAGTAGTGAGACACGCGAATGGCGCAGGCGCGAGATGTCGCGGCCGCCGACGATGATCTTGCCCCGGGTGGGCTCCATCTCCTTGAGCAGGAGACGAATCAGCGTCGACTTGCCCGAGCCCGAGGCGCCGACGACGAAGACGAACTCGCCCTTGTCGATCTGGAAGGAGACGTCGTTCAGGGCGACCACATGCGGTTCGTAGATCTTGGTCACGTCCTCGAAGACGATCATCGAGCCGGCGCTCGCAAGCGGTGAGGCGCCGGCCGCGCCGGGCGCAGGGAGACCGCTCAGGTTCTGTATGTCGAGATCCACGTCCTGTGCCGGAGTCATAGCGACGGCGTTAGTAACCGCAGCCGGTCGAGGTCGATGAGAGAGTCTAGCCGAGTGCCCGGTCGCCGGACCGGAGAACCGTTCGCGCCGCCGATCGAGAAGTTTCACTTTCGTTACCGCTTCGACTTGACGCCTCCCGGTGTCAGACACCGGTTGGTGTCAAGAGGTGTTTGTAACGAAAGTGGAACTTTTGTTCCGGAGCGCGAAGTCTGCTCCGGCGATCTTCGCTGCGCCGTTCCTAGACGACCTTTCCGGCCGCCTTGGCGAGCAGGAAGGCACGCACGAAACCGTCGAGGTCGCCGTCGAGCACGCCCTGCGTGTTGCCCATCTCGAACTCGGTGCGGTGGTCCTTGACCAGCTGGTAGGGATGCAGGACGTAGCTGCGGATCTGGCTGCCGAAACCGATGTCCTGCGCCGCCCCCCGTTCCCGCGCGATTTCGGCCTCTCGCTTCTCCTCCTCGAGCTCGACCAGGCGCGAGCGCAGCATCCGCATGGCCGTCTGCTTGTTGGAGCTCTGCGAGCGTTCGTTCTGGCACTGAACGACAACGCCGGTCGGCAGGTGCGTGATGCGTACCGCCGAGTCGGTCTTGTTGACGTGCTGGCCGCCGGCGCCCGAGGCGCGGTAGGTGTCGACGCGGATTTCCTCTTCGTCGATCTCGATCGCCGCCGAGTCGGGCAGGAGCGGGCTGACGATCACCTCGGCGAAGGAGGTGTGGCGACGGTGGGCGGAGTCGAAGGGCGACAGGCGCACGAGCCGGTGCACTCCTCGCTCGGCCTTGAGGATGCCATAGGCGTTCTCGCCCTTGACCGTGAAGGTGGAGGACTTGATCCCCGCTTCCTCGCCCGGGCTGGCCTCGATCATCTCGGTTGTGAAGCGGCGCTGGTCGGTCCAGCGCAGATACATGCGTATAAGCATCTCGGCCCAGTCCTGGGCGTCGGTGCCGCCGGTGCCGGCATGAACCGTTACGAGCGCGTCGCCGGAGTCGTACTGACCGCTGAAAAGCGCGTCCTCCTGCAGGCGCTCCAGCTCCCCCCGGAGCGGGGCGATGGCCTCGGCGATCTCGTCCTCCATCTCGCCGTCGAGGGCGAGCAGGTCGCGGGCGTCCTCGTACTCGCGCGTCAGGCGCTCGTAGCGGTCGAGTCGTTTGGTCAGGCGCGACTGTTCGGCCGAGACCGACGCGGCTCGCTGCTGGTCGTCCCAGAAACCGGGCGCGCCCATCTCCTTCTCGAGCGCGGCGGTACGTTCCCTCAGCTTGTCGGGGTCAAAGGTAATCACGGACCCAAGCAAGCTGGTCCCTGATCTCCTCGAGTTGCTGCTGTACCGGTACGCGTTCGTCGTTCATCGTTCCCGATGCTAGCTGAGCCGTCAGCCGAAACCGGGATCAGCCCTTACGAACCACGCTCAGAAGCTTGCCCAACCGCGTCTGCTCGGCGGGCGACCAGTGCTTCGCGACGACCCACTCCGCGTCTTCCTGCGCCGTCGGCAGCGTCTGCTCGAGGAGCTTCGCGCCCTCATCGGTGAGTACGACCAGGGCAAGACGGGCGTCGGCCGGGTTCGACTGGCGTGCGACGATCTTTCTCCGCTCGAGCGGGGCGAGCTGGCGCGCGACGCCCGAAGTGGTGATGCCGAGGCGACCCGCCAGCTCGACGCGCCGCATCCGCCCCTCGGGCGCGGCCTTCAGCTCGAGCAAGAGGGCGAGGTCGTTCAGGCCCAGGCCGTGAAGGGCGCCCAGCGCGCCGTCGAGCTCCTTTACGACCAGCGTGCGCGCCAGCGCAAGATCGAGTACGAGAGACAGTTCCGATTCGCTCATATCGTGACTATATCATTTACTGCTCAATGACTTGTGCACGTGCTCTTCGCCACTGAGATCAGGCGCCGGATCGGGGCGCGGCCGCCCCTTGAAGGAATACGGAGACGGCCATCGCGCTCGCCTCCTCGATCCCGAGCCCCTCGTCGAGCGCCCGGCGCAGCCCGGCGAGGATCAGGCCGCCGAACATCTCTCCCAGCAGCTCGAGCCCGATATCGGCGCGCAGAGCTCCGCTCCGCTGCCCACGTTCGAGCAACTCGCGCACGCGATCGCCCAGCACTTCCCGACCGCGCTCGAACTCTTCATGGCTCGGTTCGCGCAGTAGCACCGCGTAGCGCTCGCCGACGCTTCCGATCGCTCGTAAGACCCTCGCGATTCCTTCCTCGAACGGAACTTCGTCGAGCCGAGCGGCCTCGAGCCGTTCGTCGATCTCGGCCAGGGCGGCCTCCCAGAGCGCCGATACGAGCTGCTCGCGGGTCTTGAAGTAGCGGTAGAGAGTGGCACGCCCGAGCCCGGCCTCGAGCGCGACCTCTTTGATCGTCGCGGCCTGGCCCTGCCGTGCCAGCACTCTTGCCGCTGCCTCGAGAATTGCGACCGCTGTTCGGTCCTGAAGCGATCGGGGCGATCGGGACACCCTTCCTCCTCTAGGACCGCGGCTCGACCGCGTCGCTTTTACGAACGAGGAATGCGAGCAGAGCGGCGGCGAAGGCGACACAGGCAGCGACGACGAAGGCCACGTCGAGAGCGTAGGTGAAGGAGGAATAGGACGCCTGCGCCACGACGGCGTCGAGCGCGAGCGGCATCTTGGGGCCGATCGGCGCGATTCCCTGCGCCACCGCGCCGTGGTTCTGCGCGATCAGCCGCGCGGTCGCCGAGGGCACTCCGTGCGCAAGCAGCTTGCCGAGGAAGGTGGCGGTGACGCGACCGGAGATGACGGCTCCGAGCACCGAGGTGCCGATCGCGCCTCCGACCTGAAGCGCGGTCTGCTGCAATCCACCCGCGACGCCGGCCATACGCACCGGCGCGTTGCCGAGGATCGTCTGCGTGGCGGCCGCCTGCACCAGCCCGAGCGCCAGGCCGATCACGAGCAGCCAGGGCCAGATGTCGCCGTAGTCGGTGTGCCAGGCGAGCTTCGAGAGACCGAGCATGCCGGCCCCGAGCAAGGCCATCCCGCTCACCAGAGGAAAGCGCGGCCCCAGACGCGCGCTCAACACCCCGCCGAGCGGCGCCGCGAAGACGAGCGTGGCGGTTAGAGGCAGCGTCCGAACGCCCGTCTCGACCGGCGAGTAACCGCGCACTCGTTGCAGGTAGAGCGAAAGGAAGAAGACAACGCCGAAGAGCGCGAACGCGAGCAGGAGCATCAGAACGACCCCGACGCTGAGCGAGAGCTTGCGGAAGAGCCGGAGCGGCAGTAGGGGGTACGTGGCCTCGCGCTCGCGCAAGGCGAACAGGAAGAAGCCGGCCGCCGAGGCCGCGAGCGAGGAAACAACGACCACGTCGCCCCAGCCGAGAGTCTGGCTCTTGATGATTCCCCACACGAGCGCAAACAGCGACGCACACAGCACCGCCATTCCGGTCAGGTCGAAACGCTCTTCTGCGGCCTTCTCGTCACGCGACTCGGCGATCACCCAGCCGCCGACGGAGACGGCAACGATTGCCACCGGCACGTTGAGGAAAAAGACCCAGCGCCAGCTCGCATGCTCGACCACGAGCCCGGCGACAATCGGGCCCGAGGCGACCGCGGCCATCGACACGCCCGCCCAGATGCCGATCGCCTGCTGTAGAAGCCGCTCGGGGAAGGAGGCGCGAATGATCGCGAGCGTCGATGGCATCAGTAGAGCTCCCGCAAAACCCTGCACCGTCCTGAAGGCGATCAGCGCCCCGATCGAAGGCGCAAAGCCACAGGCCGCCGAGGCAAGTGCGAAGCCGACAACTCCGGTTAGAAACACACGCTTGCGCCCGAAGCGGTCACCCGCCTTTCCCGCGCTGATGATCAGAACGGCAACGGCGAGCAGATAGGCGTTGGTCACCCATTGCAGACCCGAAAGCGAGGCATGCAAATCGTGGCCGATCGCGGGGTTGGCGATCGCGACCACGGTGGCGTCGAGCATTACCATCATCAGCCCGAGCGAGACGGCCAGGAGCGCCAGCCACGGATGGCCGTGACCGCGGCGCTTGGGTACGAAGGCAGCGTCTCCGGAGGCGGAGTCTGGAGAGTTCTGAGCCATAGCTATATCGATATGATACGCGATTGTCTCAGTTTGAAAAGAGGCGAGCGGTTGCGATTTGGGTAAGAAGACCTCGATGAACGAACACGCGAAGAGCGCTGTTGTCCTGGGCGCGCGCAACCTCGGTGGCGCGATCGTCGCGCGGTTGCTGGCGGAAGGCTGGCGCGTCGCCGGAGTGGCGCGGAGCGAGGACACGCTGGCTCTCCTCGAAGCGCAGCGTGCGCTCGCGCTTCGCGCCGACGCCTCCGACCCCGGCCAACTCGCCGAGGCGCTGGCGACGGCGCGTGAGAAGCAGGGCGGTCTCGACCTCGTCATCAACGCGGTCACCGCCGCCCGCCCATCCCCGGGTAGTCCCTTCGGAGGCGGCTCGATCGCCGAGGCCGATCTCGACTCCTTCCGCGGCTGGGCGGTTGCGGTCGCCGAGCAGGCGTTCGTCTTCCTCTCGGAGGGGGCCCGCGCCCTGCAGGCGAACGGACGAGGCGGCTGCCTGATCCAGATCACGGGCGGCTCGAGCCGTCGCGGTATGCCCGGCCGGGGCGCCTGGGCGGCCGGCGCCTTCGCCACCCGAGCGCTCGTGCAGGCCGCGGCGCAGGAGCTGCGCAGTGAGGGCATCCACGTGGCGCTCCTGATCGTCGATGCGACGATCGCGTCGCCGAAGACCGCAGCCTGGAACCTGCCCCCGGAGCAAACCGCCGACATGGACGAGATCGCCGCCGCGGTCTCCTATCTCGCCGGTCAGAGCCCGCGCGACTTCACGCACGAGCTCGTTCTCACGCCCGCAGGCGACACCTGGGTTCCGTAAGCGCGCCCGAGCCGGACGGAATCGAAATTCGCGCGAGAGCGAATTAGCTCTCATGCCGGCGCCCCACTCGCCGATGAAAAGCGAGTGTTTCTTGGAAAACCAGCGTTTATCGTCGCCAAACCGCAGACAAGGTTCATGCGTCTCAATGGAATGAAAGGGTGTTACGCATGAGAAGATCGTTGCCGGTCCTCACCGCGCTTTTCGTTCTCGTCGCGCTCCCCGCCGCGGCTTCCTCCTCGATCGCAAAAACCAAGGTACTGAAGACGCGCGGGAACGTCGTCGCCCTCGCCGCCGACGGTACGCGCGTGGCAGCTCTGACGATCGGGATCGCGAACGCTTGCGATCGTGTCGTCGTCTGGACGCCCGCGAAGAACGCGCTCGCGCGAATCGCTACAGGCGTCGACTGCCCAAACTTCGACGGCTCGGTTGACGAGTTGAATGGGCTCGCTCTGGCAAACAAGCGCGTCGCCTGGATCGAGGGTGTCGGAGGCAACACCCTCGAGCTGAGCGTGCGCAGCCGTACGCTTGGCGCGAACAGGACGGTGACGGTCAGCTCCTATGCCGAGAACGGCTACGGAGCGGGCGAGGCACCCGACGGTGATTGGGTCGGGAACATCGCCGGCCACGGGAGCTTACTCGCCTACAACCGCTGGCATGCCTGCACGGCTTATCCCGCGACGGTCGACCCGAGTGACTACGGGCCTCACTGTGATCAGCCGGCGCTGGGCGATTCCCAGGACTACACCCTGAGCGAGCAGACGCTCTTCGAGGTGGTCGGTCGCAGCAGCGTCGAGATCGCCTCGGCGCCAGACACGCACGCCGCCACATTCGACGATGCCGCCTCGATCTCGATCGTCGCCGTGGATGCGAACCGTATCGCCACACTGGCGGAGAACGGGGAAGTGACGCTCTACTCGCCGGCGGGCGACGTCCTGCAACAGATCGCGGTACCCGACGGCACCTTCGCCGGAACGGCGCTTCAGGGCTCGCAACTGGTCACCCTCCGCGACGGCAATCTCGAGCTCTACGACGTCGATTCGGGCCAGCTCGTGAACACGATCCCCGTCGCCGAGGGCTCTGTGCTGCGCGATCTTCACAAGGGTCTGGCCGTCTACGTTCTCGACCGTGAAGTACACGTCCTGCGCCTGTCCGACGAGAAGAGCGTGACCTTCTCGCCGCCGGGCACGGGAACGGTGGACGCCCAGATCGAAGCCTCGGGACTCTTCTACTCGTACAACGTCGCGAGCGGGCTCAATCGCGGGCGCGTCGTCTTCGTTCCCTGGGCCAAGCTCGTGCAGAAACTCGGCTAACGGGCAGGCTGGCTCGCTCAGCGCCAGCTCACGCCTCCGCGGGCACCTTCGCCACCCGGGCGCTCGTACAGGCCGCGGCGCAGGAGCTGCGCAGCGAGGGCATCCACGTAGCGCTCCTGATCGTCGATGCGACGATCGCCTCGCCGAAGACCGCAGCCTGGAACCTGCCCCCCCGGAGCAAACCGCCGACATGGACGAGATCGCCGCCGCGGTTTCCTATCTCGCCGGTCAGAGCCCACGCGACTTCACGCACGAGCTCGTGCTCACGCCGGCCGGCGAGACCTGGGTGCCGTAGCTCTTCCGCGCTGAGCCGCTCCTGATCGGGGCCGCGAACCGCAGTTGCCAGCTGGCATGAGCTATGCGAAAGTGCTGGTATGAGAAGGGGCTGGCTCGTGCTCGCGACTCTGCTCGCCGTCGGCTCGCTGGCGGCTTCGGCCTCCCCCTCGACGGGAGGAACCGGGGAATTGAGAACGCGCGGCTACGTCACCGGTATTTCGGCCGACGGGTTCCGCGTCGCGGCGGCAACCAGCAACCTCGCGTACAGCTGCGACCGCATCGTCGTCTGGAACCCCGTGAGGAAGACGATCACGACCGTCGACACCCGTTTGAACTGCCCGGCCGAGCGACCGCTGATGCCCGTGCTCGAGGTGACGATCGCCGGAAATCGCGTCGCCTGGCTAGCGACGGAGAGCGGAAACGGCTTCTATCTCGGACTGAATACCCGCGTGCTAGGCGCCAAGAAGACGACAGACGTCGTCGGCTCGGACGTGTCCGTCACTCTCGGGGGGTATCCCGACGGTGATTGGATCGGGAACATCGTCGGCCATGGAAGCGTGCTCGTCTACGACCGCTGGCACGTTTGCACGGCGTGGCCCGCGACGGAGACCCCCTTCCCCGAGGGGTGCGATCAGCCGGCCTCCGGGGACCGGAAGTATTACGTCTTCAGCAAACAGGAGCTGCTCGAGGCGGTGGGCGGCAAGAGTGTCGTCATCGCCTCGGCACCGGATGTCGAAACAGCCTCGTACAAATACGTTGGGCGCCTCATTCCGCCCCGGTCACTTGCCGTCGTCTCGATCGACGCCGGGCGCATCGCCACCCGGGACCCGAGCGGCGAGGTGACCATCTACTCCGCAAAGGGCGCCGTGCTCGAGCAGATCGCGGTTCCGAGCGGCCACTTCGCAGGAACGGCGCTTCAGGGCTCACAGCTGGTCACACTGCGAGATGACAACCTCGAGGTCTACAGCGTCTCGTCCGGCGCACTCGTGAAGACGATCCCGCTCGCCGCCGGCTCGGTGCTGCGCGATCTCCAGAGCGGTCTCGCGGTCTACGTCGTTGGCCGCAAGGTGCACGTCCGGCGCCTCTCGGACGGAAAGGACATCGCCTACTCCCCGCCGGGGAAGGGCTCCGTCTACGCTCAGATCGAGAGCTCGGGACTGTTCTACTCGTACAACTTCCCGGGCGGCCGCGATCATGGGCGTATCGCCTTCGTTCCTTACGCGAAGCTCCTGAAAAAGCTCGGCTAGCGAGTCGGCGACCGGGTAACGCTCGGCCTCGCCCGTGCGCGGGGCGAGGCCTATTCGCATCACGAGTCGGGCTCTACGCGTAGCTCCCGTTTGAGGAAACGGTGCAGCGCTCCGTGAGCATCGTCCAGTACCGGAGCACCGTGTCCAAAGCAGATGGCGGCGCACGGAATTTCGAGCAGTCCCATCAACGTCTGCCGTGCCGCCTTCGTGTCGGCTATGTGCCTGATCGAAAAGATCCCGATCTCTCCGTTCGGGACTCCGATGTCTTCCCGTCCGCCGCAGAGCGCGTCGCCGATGACGAGAACCGATGACTCGCCGGCGATGAAGAACGCCGTCTCTTCCGGCCAGTAGACGTGCGGCAGGTGGATGACATCGATCGCATCCCAGAGACGATCCCCGTGCCGAAACGTCCCATCTATTTCTGTCTCGGCGGTTGCGGAGCCGAGTTCGTTGATCCGGAGCTCACAATCCCAGCGCTTACGGCAGGCCTCCGATTCCCGTAGGTGCCAGTTACAGGTCAGGATCACGTGTGTCGGAGGTCCGAGCCTTTCGAGCTCGTCGACCACACGATCGCTCAAGCCGGGCGGGTCGATCAGAGCCAGCACCCCGGCATGCGGGAGGGGGACGGCAAAGCCCGAGCGTTTAAACGTCTTCCCCGGGCGCCCGCTCCAGGTAGCCGCATCAGACCACGTGTAGAAACCCGGCAGCAGCTCAATTAGAGCTTCCATCACGAGAGGATAGAAGAACCTTTTCGTACCGCTGCCGCGACCGACCTCCGGCGCACTTCAAGGCTTTGCTAACCCGCCGCCGAAAGTCGTCCGCGAAGCGGGCAGACTTTCAGGCGAGAACGCCGCGACCGACACGGCGGGCGCGGCTCAGCAAACGCCGTCCCCACCACACACCGGACCCCGCAAAGCGACTTCGGTCAGCGCGCCCCGCTCGTAGGAGCAGGCGATGAACAAGCGCCGCAGGCGCGTTCATCGCACTAGAGGCACGCTGGCGAAAATCGCGAGATTTTCGCCGGATCAAGCTCCGTGGCAGCGCTTGTATTTCTTCCCCGAGCCGCACCAGCAGGGATCGTTGCGGCCGAGCTTGTCGTGCTCGGAGACCACGCGCTGCTGGGCCGAGGTGCGCGGCCGCGGGGCCGTCGCGATCGCGGTGCCGGCCGTTTCCCCGGCGGCGGCGATGGCGTCGGCGCCGGCAACCGATTCGTGCTCGTAGCTCAGTCCCATGCCCGGCGTGGTGTCGGCGCTCGGGGCGATCGTCTCGACCAGCGCCTGGGCGTCCTGGGGCTCGATCTGAACGTGGAAGAGCGTGAAGACGACCTCCTCGCGGATCGCGCCGCCGAGTTCGTCGAACATCTCGTGACCCTCGGCCGTGTATTCGACCAGCGGATCCTTCTGCGCCATCGCGCGCAGATGCACGCCTTCGCGCAGGTAGTCCATATTGTCGAGGTGCTCACGCCAGCGGTTGTCGACGACCTGGAGCACGATGAAGCGCTCGAGGTCGCGCATCAGGTCGGGCTGGAGCTTCTCGAACTCCTCTTCCTTGGCCTTGTACTCGTCGAGGGCGTCGGCGACGAACTCGTCGGTCAGCGCAAGGCGATCGAGCTCGACCTCGTCCTCCTCCAGCTCCTCCGCGGTGATCGTCGAGCCGTAGAGCGCCTGCACGGCGCCGCAGAGCCCGGCCTGATCCCACTCTTCCTCGAGCTCGCCGGAGGTGAAGTTGGCGACCACCTGCCCGACCGCCTCTTCGATCCAGCCCCTGATCTCCTCGGAAAGGTCCTCTCCGTCGAGCACGCGCCGGCGCTGCTCGTAGATGACCTGGCGCTGCATGTTCATCACCTCGTCGTACTTGAGCACGTGCTTGCGGGAGACGAAGTTCATCTCCTCGACCTTCTTTTGGGCGCCTTCGATCTGGCGCGAGAGAATGCGGTGCTCGATCGGCTCTTCCTCGGGAACGCGCGAGATCTCCATCACGCGCTTGATTCGATCGCCCGCGAAGAGGCGCACCAGGTCGTCGTCACCGGAGAGATAGAAGCGGCTCTCGCCCGGGTCGCCCTGGCGGCCGGAGCGGCCGCGCAGCTGGTTGTCGATGCGGCGCGCCTCGTGTCGCTCGGTGCCGATCACGCACAGGCCGCCGACCTCGACGACGCCCGGCCCGAGCTGGATGTCAACGCCGCGGCCGGCCATGTTGGTGGCGATCGTGACGGTGCCGGGCTGACCGGCGTCCTTGATGATCTCCGCCTCGCGCTCGTGCTGCTTGGCGTTCAGAACGTTGTGGCGAACACCGGCGCGCTCGAGCAGCTCCGAGAGGTGCTCGGAGGTCTCGACCGCGATTGTGCCGACGAGCACCGGCTGGCCGCGCTCGGAGCGCTCCTTGATGTCCTTGACGACGGCGTTGAACTTCCCCTCCTTGTTCTTGAAGATGAGGTCGTTCTTGTCGTCGCGGACGACCGGCATGTTGGTCGGGATCTCGATCACGTCGAGACCGTAGATCTCGACGAACTCCTTCTCCTCGGTCTTGGCTGTTCCGGTCATGCCGGCCAGCTTCTCGTAAAGGCGGAAATAGTTCTGCAGCGTGATCGTCGCCAGGGTCACGTGCTCCTCGCGGATGCGCACGCCCTCCTTGGCCTCGACCGCCTGGTGCAGGCCCTCCGACCAGCGCCGGCCCTCCATGATGCGACCGGTGAACTCGTCGACGATCTTGACCTCGCCGTCCTGGATCACGTACTCGACGTCGTTGTGGTAGAGCGACTGGGCCCTCATCGCCTGGATCATGTGGTTGACGAGCTGCGAGTTCTGCGGTGCGTAGAGGTTCTCGATCCTGAGCGCCCGCTCGACCTTCTCGATCCCGGGCGGGAAAGGTGAGACGGTCATGTGCTTCTCGTCGTACTCGTAGTCGGCGTCGGGCGGCGGCTCCTTGCGCAGTGGATCGGCGCGGACGCCGTGCAGCTGCTTGGCCACGCGGGCAAAGTCGTAGTAGATCTTGGCCGCCGTCTCGGGCTGACCGGAGATGATCAGCGGTGTCCTGGCCTCGTCGATCAGGATCGAGTCGACCTCGTCCACGATCGCGTAGTGGTGGCCGCGTTGGACGAGCTCTTCGCTCGAGACCGCCATGTTGTCGCGCAGGTAGTCGAAGCCGAACTCCGAGTTGGTGCCGTAGGTGACGTCGGCGTCGTAGGAGGCCTTGCGCTCGGCGAACGGCATCATGTTCTGGATGAAGCCGACCGTCATGCCGAGACGCTCGAAGACGCCGCGGTTCCACTCGGCGTCGCGCTTGGCCAGATAGTCGTTGACCGTGACGAGATGAGCGCCACGACCGGTGAGCCCGTTCAGGTAGAGCGGCAGCGTGGCGACGAAGGTCTTGCCCTCGCCGGTCTTCATCTCGGCGATGTCGCCCTCGTGCAGAACGATGCCGCCCATCAGCTGGACGTCGAACATGCGCTGGTCCGACTCTCGGCGGCGCGCCTCGCGCACGGCGGCGAAGGCCTCGGGCAGCAGCTCGTCGAGTGACTCGCCGTTCTCGAAGCGCTGCTTGAACTCGACCGTCTTGGCCTTGAGCCCGGCGTCGGAGAGCTTGACGAAATCGGGCTCGAGCGAGGTGATGTACTCGGCGGTCGCGTGCAGCCGCTTCATCCGCCGGCCCTCGCCGACGCGCAGCACTCGCTCGAAGGATGCCCCCACTTCGGTCATGGAGAAAGGTTACAGGGAGCCGCCGGACCCGGCTCTCGTCTCCGACCTAGCGCTCATAGCAAGTCGACCGAGATCTCCCAGACCGATTCGTCCACGTTCTCGAGCCTGAGCAGGCAGGGCGCCGACTCCTTCAGGATCGGCTCCAGCTCGGGTTGGGCGAGCGCGAGCGTCTTGCCGTCGAGGATGGCGGTGCGCTCGCCGTCCGGCAGCGCGAAGACGACGAGATCGTCACCCGTCAGCCCCGGCAGCTCGACCGTCTCGATCTCGTTCGCCACCACGACGAAGCGGCGCTCGTCCACGCGCAGAACTCGTGCCCGGTAGGGCGCCGCCAGCCTGCTCTCGACCGCATCGGCGAAGATGCCGAGGTCGCCGTCACCGTCCTGCTCCTCGACGATCAGCAACTGCTCGGGCAGCGAGACGAAGACGGCGTAGTCGCCGGCGGCATTCGGCGCCAGCAGCGAGACGACCACCCCTCGGGGCTCCTCCCCACCCTGGTCTTCCTCGCCGGGCTCGATCGCTTCGCCTTCGTCCGCGCCGTCGGCCTTCCTCACCTCGATTCCCGAAACCAGCTCTTCCGAGCTCTCGGGGTGCTTGTAGGACGGCTCTTTTTTCTCTTCAGGTGGCAAGGGCGGCTTTCTGTCTCGTTGGTCTGCCCATGGATCAGGGCGTGGTCGAAACGATCCGTCACATAGACGTCACAATCGAGGATCGTAACCGCTTCTGTCTCGTCCAGGATCGCGGGTACCATCGACTCTGTGAACGAGGCGCACTTCGCCGAGATCGAAAAGACGCTGCTCTTCATCTCCGAGGCGAGGAAGCGAGCGGAGCGGGCGGCTGCGAGCATCGAGAACGATGGGGCCGAGCCGCATCTGGTCGCCGCCCTGAAGCAGGTCGAGCAGGAGCTGGAAGAGCTAGGGCGACGACTGATGCAGCAGACCTATTTCGCCGTTCCGAACGACCAGCTCTCGATCACGCCCGACAAAGAGCCGATACTGCCCTAGCGGCAGCTCACGCCGTCAGGGCGCCGAGTTCGCGTCGTCGGCCTGCAGCCAGGCCAGCGCCTCGTCGAACTCCTCGAAGACCCCGATCTCGAAATCCACTTGCGACGAGACATATCCCTCAAACATGCGGCTGAGACCGTATCTGAGCGGAGAACCTGAGCCGACGACCACCGCCGAGCGAGTCTTGCCCTCACCTGCGAACCGCGCCCGGAGACTCGCGATCTCCTCCATATCGGTCGCCGTGATCGGCGAGACGTCGAGCGCCGTGTGATCCATCAGCACCCTGACCTCGGGCCCAAACTCGGGACTCGAGGTGAGAGCCCGTATCAGCTCCTCGTAGCCCTTCACCTCGGCCACTCCCGACGTTCGGCAGACAACAAGCGACGGATCGACCCAGGTGAGCTCGAATTCCATGGCCTCCGAAAGTATCGGCGCGATGTGACCAGTAGTCAACAGAACCCGGCGCTAGCACCGTCTCGTAAGAGACGTCAGCGCCGCCACCAAGATACGCCCCCACCCGTCGGCGCAAACGATGGCGTCGCAAGTCACGTCTTAGTGTTACCGTCGGGTTAATAACGGAGCGCGTATTACAAGTACGGTTGCGTGCTTGCGTGAGCCATCGAATCCCTCGCTCTCAGGGCGCGGGTAAAGGAGGCACGACATGCTCAGGTTCGTTCGCAGTGGGTCGTGGATCGGCTACGTACTGGTGGCAGCGATCGCTACCGTCGCCGCCGGAGGAGGATTCGCGTTCGGCGCCAGCAGCGCTGGGACGCTCCACGCATGCGCCAACAAGAAGACCGGCGCGCTCCGGCTCGCGAGCAAGTGCAAAAAGAGTGAGAAGAAGGTCTCGTGGAACGTCCGTGGTGCGCGGGGGGTAGCGGGGCCAGCGGGAGTGGCAGGGCTAGCCGGGGCGGCGGGGACAGCCGGGGCGACTGGACCCAGCGACGCCTGGGAGGCGAGTTCTCCAGGGATGACCGACGTCACATCTACGGAAATGGTGCTCTCCGTGACGGTGCCGGCCGGCAGCTATGAGGTCACCGGCATAGCGCAGGAACAGAACCGCGACGGGGCGAATCCCGCGACGTTGAACTGCGGGCTGAGAGCGGGCACCACGCCTCTCAACGACACGTTCTCGACCGCCCCTGTGTCGAGCGGGGGCACCTACGGGTACGGTGCAGCGGCGAACGTAGTGCACGCGGGCTATACGACCTCCACGGACACAACGTTCTCGCTCACCTGCTCGAAGGCTGGAAGCCCCGCCTCTCTGTATGTGCGCAACGCGACGCTCAGCGCCATCAAGGTCGGGACGATCCACTGACGATCAGGAGTGTCAATACGGAAGGGCTACCGGCAACTGCCGCTGCTGCCAGCTCGCCGTGGTACTCCATGCAATTCCATCGAGCCCTCCTTCTGGTCGTGACCTTTCACAGCCGCGACCTTAGGAGGGCTCGCTGACGTCATGGCCTCGCGCGGCCCCGTCAACGACGCCTCTGGGATCTACAGCTAGAGCGGATCGATCGTGACTTCCCAGAGATCGTCCTCGGCCCGGGGCTCGGACGGATACGGAGAGTCCAGCGACCGCAGCCTCGACCGGTGAAGAGCTTGCGGCCCGTCCGCCGCCGGTGATCTACCGCACCTGCCGCCAATCAGACCACGCAAGTGCCGCGGCGCCAAGAGCAACACCGACGCCTATGAGACCCCATGCCGTGTCGCCACTGGAGAACTGGATCGCTGCGACGGACAGCATCGCGACCCCCACCACAACCCAGCCCCAGGCGCGGATTAGATTCCTCGAATGCCGGTCGCGGAGCATGGCTGATCTCCCTCTGGCGATGTCGCCCGCAGGACTAGATCGGGTTGACGGTGACTTCCCAGAGACCGTCTTCGATCCGCAGGGCGTGGGCGAAGAAATCCGCGGCGGCCTCCTTACCGATCTGCTCGAGCTCGGGGACGTTGCCGGGCGACTTCTTCCCGTCCACGACCAGCTCGCGCTGGTCGCCTCTGACTGTCAGCTCGAGCTCGTCGCCGGCGGTCTGGAAGCGGCCGAGCTCGATCTCGCGCGCCGCCACGGCCCAGAGATCGGCCTCCTTGCGGACGCCGTAGGCTCGATAGGGCGGCGCGAGCTGCAGCTCGATCGCCTCGGCGAGCGGAGTGACGTCGCCGTCGGGGAGATGGGAGTCCATGTAGATGTCTCCGTCCTCGACGACGACGAAGCCGAGCTCGTCGGCGCCGGTCAGCTCGGGCGCCTCGCTGGTGATGACCAGATCCCAGTCGCCGCCGGTTCGCGGGACGCCGATAAACGCGAGCCCGCCCGTCTCGGCGCTGATGCCGGCGAGGCTCATCCCGGTGGATGCCGGCTCTGTAGGTCTTTCGACCTCGTCCTCCCCGCCGCTGCCCGCGAGCGCGCCCTCGGCTTCCACCGCCCGGCGGCGCGCTTCCTCGTCCGTGTGCTTCCAGGGCTTCTTCACAGCTGCGGCTCGATCAATCCATAGTTCCCGTCCCGGCGACGATACACGACGCCGACCTCGCCGACCTCGCTGTTTCGGAACACGAAGAAGTCGTGGCCGATCAACTCGAGCTGGAGCACGGCCTCCTCGGGCGTCATCGGTTTCACAGCGAACTGTTTCATCTTCACGATCATGGGTTCCTGCTCGCCGGGTACTACGGGTGCCGTCTCGAGCGGCGCCGAATTCGCGTGAACGTTCGTGTGAACGTGGTGGTTGCGACGCTTCTCCTGGTAGCGCTTGGCCTGGCGCTCGAGCTTGCCCACCAGCTCGTCGATCGAGGCGCGCCAGTCGGAGGAGCTCTCACGGGCGCGCAGAGTCGGGCCCTTCGTCCAGATCGTCGCCTCGGCGACGTGGTTGTCGGCGATCGAGGGATTCTTCTCCAAGGAGAGCTCGAGCTCGACCTTGGTCGGATCGGCGAGGTGGCGTTCGAGCTTACGGAACTTCTCTTCCGCGTAGCTGCGGATCGTGTCGCTCATCTCGAGGTTCTTACCCTTGACCTGAAGCTGCATCAGGCGCTCCTTCGTCTCCGGGATCGAACGGGCTCGTGACCCGTCCCGATATACGAGCAACTGGCAGCGGACGCGGCTGGGCGCCGCCTGTGTACGTCCGGAATATGTGTTTGGTCTTTGCGAAAAGCACTGGCCGCGAGCCGGACGGTCGCTCGTCTTCGCTTTCACTCTACCCCGCTCTAGCGTTCTCGAACAGCCCTCGCAAGAGCTACGACCTCGACATGGCGGCAACCGGCCTTGCGCAGAGCCCCGGCGCAGACCGAAGCGGTGGCTCCGCTCGTGTAGACATCGTCGACGATACAGACCGAGCTGGGCGGCTTGGCGCCCCTGCAAGCTCGGAAGGCGCGTTCGACATTCTTGCTGCGCTCCGACAGCGCCAGACCGCGCTGGCGCCTGGGCGAGCCGACGCGCTCGAGCAGCCGTTGCAACGGGAGTTCCCAGAGAAGCGCCAGCTCGGCGGCAAGCGCTCCGGCCGGGTGAAAGCCGCGGCTGAGCGAGCGCTCGCGCTGAGCCGGCACGAAGGTGAGCGCCTTCACCTGCGGGCGCGGGATCACCTCCGCGAGCAGCTCCGCCGCGATGCCCGCCAAACGCCGCTGTCCCCGCTCCTTCCAGGACCCGATCAGCCTCGGCACAGGTCCCGAGTAAGAGAGCGCAGAGCGCGCCTGGGCGAAGGCGATCCGGCGTCCGGCGCACTCCAGGCAGCGAGCAACCGGCCAGGCGGTCGGAGTGCCGCAACGCGCACACAGCGGCCCGAGTAGGCGCGGTAGCAGCTCGCGGCAGCGAGAGCAAAGCTCGGGCCCCGGTTCGCCGCAGGCCGCGCAGCGGGAGGGAAAGAGAAGCTCGAGCAGGGGCACGGACTCACGCTAGAGCGCGAGCCGTGCCGTCTTTGTGTCGTTTTCGTGCCGTTGTCTGCGCTACCCCGGTAACACCGGTAGAGAGACGACCGTAAACGTCTGCTCGGCGGCGAACGCGGAGCCCGCGAAGCTCGAGTCGATCGCCTGCACGCTCCAGTAGTAGGTGCCGCCGTGCAAACCGGTCAGTGTGAGACTCCTCCGCTCCTGCGCGTTTCCCAATTCCGGCAGCAGCCGGCGGCCGTTCGGAAGAGCCGCGGGCGAGAGCACTTGCGAGCCACCCGGAGTTTTCCCGACCCTGACGTTGTAACTGAGGCCTGCAGACGGAGTCTTCGAATCCGTTGCCGACTCCCAGGAGAGTTTCACTTGGTTGCCGGTGACAACGCTGGTGAGGTTGGCGGAAGCGCCCGGGGCGTGGTTCGCGTTCGCGCTTGTGTTCCGGTACAGCCTGCTGACGAAACCGTGGCCCGTGTTTCCGGCCAGGAGAAAGTCGAGTCGACCGTCGGAGTTGTAGTCGCCCCACGCGGCCGCTCCCTGCTCGACTCCGGCCAGGTGCGCCTTGATGTCGCTGAAGGCGCTCAGATTTCCGTAGCCACTCGAACGGTAGACCTTGGTGACGCGTACGAGGTTCGCATAACCGTGGACGCCCGTGAGCAGGATGTCGGGGCGGCCGTCCGAGTTGTAGTCACCCCAGCCTCCCGAGCTCCAGATGAAACCCGCCAGGTGCGCCTGGATGTCTTTGAAGACGCCGTTTCCGCCGCCACGGTAGACCCTGGAGATCTGCTGGTCGCCATGGGCGCCGGTGAGCAGGAGGTCGAGGCGACCGTCGGAGTTGTAGTCGCCCCAGACGGCACAGCCGCCCGAGACGCCGATCAGATGCGCGTGGATGTCTACAAAGGTGCCGCCGCCTTGGTTGTGGTAGACCTTCGCGATCTCTTTCGAGCCCGTATAGCCCGTGAGCACGATGTCGAGCTTGCCGTCGGAGTCGTAGTCGCCCCAAGCGGCCGAGCTGTTGTAGCAGACACCCGTCAGGTTCGCTTGGATGTCGGTGAACGAACCCCCTCCGTTGTTTCGGTAGATCCTGGCAACGGGAGGCGTGCTGGCGCTACTGCCCAAGAGGAAGCCGGTGAGCAGGATATCCGGGCGACCGTCCGAGTTGTAGTCGCCCCAGGCGAGCGAGCCGCCCGAGACCCCGGGCAGGTTGAGAGCCGGCGTGAAGGTTCCGTCGCCGTTGTTGTGGTAGAGAGTGGTGGCAGCGGTGTGGGGGTTGATCGCACCCGCAATCAGAAGGTCGAGGCGACCGTCGGAGTCGTAATCCCCCCAGGCAACGGCGCCGTCGTAGAGAGGGGTCAGGTTCGCCTGGCTGTCCACGCTGAAGGTTCCGTCGCCGTTGTTGTGGTAGAGCCTGGCGACCGGGTTTTTCGACGAGTCCGCGCCCGTTATCACGAAGTCGAGGCGCCCATCCGAGTCGTAGTCGCCCCAAGCGACGGCCGAACTGGTGACGCCCGCCAGGCTGACGCCGCTGTTAGTGAACGGCGAGCCGCCCGGGGCACGACGAGCGCCTGAAGACGATGCGACAACACAGGCGACGACGACAAGGGCTACGAGGGTGGTCAGACACACCTTGGGCGAGGTCATCTCGATCCTTTCCGGCGTCTCGGGTAAGGCCGGCTGCGCGAGCTGGATCGCGTCGCCGGCGAAGCGGCGGGTCGCATGGAATAACCGAAAGAGCAGAAAGCCACGGCGACTCTCGATCTCGAGAAAGCCCGACGATCGTAGACCCTCGCGACCGGCGACTCAAGCGGCGAGAAGCGGAGGAAGCGAGAACGGCTATAGCGAATGCTCAGGATGCCGGCGTCGGCGGTGCAGCGGGTGGCGAAAAACAGCGCGAGCACGGACACGAGCTCACGCTAGAGCCCCAGCTGTGATTTGTTTGCGACGATTCAGTGCCGGATTCGCGACGCTGGCGGAATCCGCGCCGTCATCCCCGCCTTTCTTCGCTTTAACCGCTCTTGACGACCTTGAAGGCGAACAGAATGTGGTTCGCGTCGGCGGAGAGCTTCAGGCGGTACCGGCCGGCTTTGATCGGCTTTGCGCCGAAGATATGCTTGACCGTCATCGAGTGAGAGCCTTCGGAGGTTCCCGCCTTTTCTACTCTACGCACAATCAGCCACTTGGCGCCCTTCTTGAGCGAGAGCACATAGCCGAAGGTCTTGCTCGGCGAAGAGAAGCTGTAGACGAGCTTGACCGCCCCGGCCTGAGCCGGCGTGAAGCTCATCTTCGTCAGGTGGGCGAAGATCTTGCCGATTGAGAAGGACTTCACGACCGCGAAGGGAGAGCCGACGAAGCCCGCGTCGACCGCCTGCACGCTCCAGTAGTAGGTGCCCGGCGCTAGGCCTACGAGCGTGAAGCTCGTTCTCTCGCCCACGTTTCCGGTCTGGGGTACGAGGCGCCTACCACTCCCTAGCGCCAGCGCCGAGACGATGTTGGAGCCACCCGGTTTGGTGCCCACACGCACGTTGTAGGAAAGGGCGGCGACAGGCGTCGTGTCGTCGGTCGCAGCGCTCCACGTGAGCGTCGTCCGACTGATACCAAGCGGGACGGAGACAGAGGAGGAGAGACTGGTCGGCGCTGTGGGGGTGCCGTTCGAGAGCGGCGTCGCGTTGCGGTAGACGTTGGCAAACATGTTCGAGCTGCTATCCGAGCCCGTCAGAGCGATGTCGAGCCTGCCGTCCGCGTCGTAGTCGCCCCAGGCGACCGACCCCGATATAACCCCGTCGAGACCAGTACCCGGTTCGTCTGTGAAGGTGTTGTTACCGTTGTTGTGGTACAGGTTGACGAGAGCGCCTAGGGAGTAGTTTTCACCCGTCACAAGGATGTCCGGCTTGCCGTCGTTGTCGTAATCACCCCAGGCGACCGAGCTGGCGTTGACGCCGACCAAAGGAATATCCAAGACGGTGAAGTGACCGCCCCCGTCGTTACGGTAGACCCGGGTGGTTCTGTAGATGCAGATTTGTGAGCTGTTCATGCCTGTGCATCCAGAGAGGAGGATGTCGGGCCGGCCATCCGAGTTGTAGTCGCCCCAGGCGACCGAGCCCGAGATGCCGATCAAGTGTGCCGCGGCGTCTTCCGTGAAGGTGCCGTCACCGTTGTTGTGGAAGAGCTTGGTGACGAACGAGGTGCAGTTGCTGCCCACGTTGTTACAGCCGGCCAGCAAGATGTCCGGATTACCGTCCGAGTCGTAGTCGCCCCAGGCGGCCGAAAAGGCGATAACGCCGGTCAGGCCTGCACTCGTGTCCTCTGTGAAGGTGCCGCCGCCGTTGTTTCGGTAGAGCTTGGTGACGAAGGAGGTGCAGGACGACGACGTGCAGCCCGCTAGGAAGATGTCCTGCCTGCCGTCATTGTTGTAGTCGCCCCAGGCAACCGGACCGCCGATAACAGGCGACAGGTGTGCGCTCGTGTCCTCTGTGAAGGTGCCGTCGCCGTTGTTTCGGTAGAGCTTGGTGGCGAGATTATTGGAGATGTCGCGGCCCGTTATTAGGATGTCGGGCCTGCCGTCATTGTTGTAGTCGCCCCAGGCAGCCACGCCGTTCCCGTTAATGGTCAGGCCCGCGCCCGCGTTCTCGGTGAAGCTGGCGCCGTTGTTCTCGTAGAGCTTGGGGAAAGACACGCTGTTTTCGCCAGTCAAGAGGATGTCGAGCTTGCCATCGGAGTTGTAGTCGCCCCAACCGACTGAGCCTAATATGGTGCCGGTCAGGCCGGCGCCGATGTTGTTGAAGAGAGATCCGCCTCCGCCCGCGCTAGCGCGGCGGGCTCCGGCGAACTGGCTTGCCGTAACAATGAGCAGAAGAAGAGTAAAAAGGGCAACAGAACGAGGCGTTTTCACGGCGAACTCCCTTCTCCGATCCGTAGGCTTCAGCGACCTGCCGGCCGAGTCTTAGGAGCAGACGAAGAATCGAGCGACCGGATCTCCTTGAAAATAGACCTCTCCCCGCGAGACTTCAAACTGGCGACTCCCGGCCGCGCCCGACGGTCCGGTGAAGCCGGCCTGGTCAACCTTAAACATGAGCGCCTTCCAGTTCTGCCCCGCGGGGACCAGTAGGCACCCGGCTCGATCGACTTCAGGCCGAAGGCCTGTCTGGCCGTCTCGTCGAGTAAGTGCCTCAGAGCCCGCGGGAAAGCCCGAGGCGCCCGCGCAGGAGCTCGTCGGCGGCTCGCAGCTGCTCTTGGTCGCCGATATCGAGCCACAGCTCCTCGAAGACGAAGCCGTAGACCGGCTCGCGCGAGTGCAACCAGGCGACGAAGTTGCCGGGCTGGTCGGGCGAGTTCCCCTCGGTGAGGTAGCGGTCGATCAGGGCGACGTGTCCGCCCGCGAAGACGTAGGAGGCGGTGGCGATCAGATCGCTCGGGGGCTGCTGCGGCTTCTCGACGAAGTCGAGCACGCGCCCGTCCTCGCCCAGCACGACGACGCCGTAGAGCGAGACCAGCTCGCCGTCGGCCGAGCGATGTACGGCGACGCAGCTGACCGCAGAGCCATCCGCGCTCGCCGAACGTGAGCGCCAGAAATCAACCTGGGCTCTGAGCGAGAAATCGAACAGGTTGTCGCCGGCGACGACGAGCAGATCCTCGCCGCCGAGACCGGCCTGCTCGACCACGAAGCGGACGTCGGCGATCGCGCCCAGGCGTTCCTCGTTCGAGCGTGTGCGGTCGTCGTGGACGAGCGGGCGCAGACGGCCTCGGCGAGCCTCGGCCCAGCGCTCGAAGGCGCCGGCGAAGAGGGCGTTCGAGACGACGTGGAGCTCGCCGACCTCCTCGACCTCGTCGATCCGGTCGCAGACGTAGTCGAGCATCGGCCGCCCGGCCAGCGGCAGAAGTGGCTTCGCCGTCTCGTCGCTCAGAGGTCGCAAGCGAGTCGCGTACCCCGCAGCCAGTACCAGCGCCTTCATCTCCTGTTTCTTCTCCCGTACCCGGCGCCGTCCTGCGCCGGTTTCGGTTAAGAGTCTATTCCGGTAGGGATGTGCGTCCGAGGGGGTCAAGCCGTGGATGCCAGTGGCCGAAGGGTTGTGAAGACGCACTGGTAGCGCGGTGAGCGGCCCTTCGGTTGCTGGCGCCACGGATCGGCCGCCTCGGGCGCGCAGGCCTAAGTCCCCTCGTTCCAGCTAGAGAGGTAGCGCACCTGCGCTTCGGTCAGGCGGTCGATCTCGACGCCCATGGTCTCGAGCTTGAGGCGCGCGATTTCCTTGTCGATCGGCTCGGGCACCGTATAGACCTTGTGCTCGAGCTCGCCCTTGTGCTGGACGGCGTACTCGGACGCGAGCGCCTGATTGGCGAAGGACATGTCCATCACCTGGGCCGGGTGCCCCTCGGCGGCCGAGAGATTGACCAGACGACCTTCGGCGAGCAGGTAGATGCGACGGCCGTCGGTAAGCGTGAACTCCTCGACGAACTCGCGCGTCTCGCGCGGCGCGGTGGCTTTCGCGCGCAGCGCCGGAATGTCGATCTCGACGTTGAAGTGCCCCGTGTTGGCGACGATGGCACCGTCCTGCATGCGCTCGAAGTGCTCGCCGGTGATGACATCCTTGTCGCCGGTCGCGGTGACGAAGACCTGACCGACCTCGGCCGCTTCCGCCATCGGCATGACGTCGAAGCCATCCATAACGGCCTCGATAGCGCGCAGCGGATCGACCTCGGTCACGATCACGCGCGCGCCCATGCCCTTGGCGCGCATGGCCAGACCGCGGCCGCACCAGCCGTAACCGGCGACGACGAACTTGCAACCGGCGAGAAGTACGTTGGTCGCGCGCAGAACGCCGTCGATGGTGGACTGGCCCGTGCCGTAGCGGTTGTCGAACATGTACTTGGTCTGCGCCTCGTTGACGGCGATGATCGGGTAGGCGAGCTTTCCTTCGGCCTCGAGCGCCTTCAGCCTGATGACGCCTGTCGTCGTCTCCTCGGTGCCGACGATCACCTCGGAAAGCTGCTCGGGACGCTTACCGTGCAGAACGCTGATGACGTCGGCGCCGTCGTCCATGGTCAGCTCGGGGTGGTGGTCGCAGGCGATCTCGATGTGGGAGTAGTAGGTGTCGTTGTCCTCGCCCTTGATCGCGTAGGTCGAGATCTCGAAGGCATCGACGAGCGCCGCGGCGACGTCGTCCTGGGTGGAGAGCGGGTTGGAGGCGCAGAGAACGACCGAGGCGCCCCCGGCCTTGAGCGTACGCATCAGATTCGCGGTCTCGCTGGTGACATGGAGGCAGGCCGCTACGCGCCTGCCCTCGAGCGGCCGCTCGCGCTCGAAACGCTCGCGTATAGACCGGAGCACGGGCATCTGCCGCTCGGCCCACTCGATCCTGCGCACACCCTCGGCCGCCAGACCGATATCCCTGACGTCATGATCAATCGTCGTCGTCAACTTGCTCCCCTTTTCTTTCGCTCAGCTGTCGGCTCGACCGTAGAGATCTTCCAGCCGCACGACATCGTCCAGCTGCGGCGTCGAGACCTCGAACACTGTCGTGTCCTCGATCGCGCGCAGGCGGTGAACAGTCCCCGGCTTCAGGTGGAAGGCGATTCCGGGCCCGACGACCTCGCGGTTCGTCACCGCGTCGCCGGCCAGGGCCAGCTCGACCTCGGCCCGTCCGGACTGGAAGTACCAGGTCTCGTCTTTCTGGTTGTGGAACTGGAGACTGAGCGCGCTGCCGGCGCGGACGAAGAGAATCTTGCCCACGTACTGGTCTGTCTTGGCCCAGATCTGCTCCCAGCCCCACGGCTTGTCGATGCGCTCCTGCGGGAACGCGAAGGCGTCGAGGCCTTCGAAATTGGGTGAGGAGAGATTCTTCATGTCAGCGGTTATCTCCGAATTCGGATAACTCCAGGCGGCTCATCTTAGAGTCTGTTCCGGTAGGGATGTGCAGGCCTGGCGGAATAGGCTCTTGAGACTCGCAGAGCCTGGCAGGCGGCTAGTGCGCTCGAGAAGCTCACGGGAGCCAGTCCGGGTGAGTGCCGACGAACTCCTCGGCGAGCCGTAGCTGTTTGGGTGTGTTGACCGTCAGCCAGGTGCCCTCGTGACGGAAGGCGTAGAGACGTCCTTCGCGCGCCAGCTCGGGAAAGGTCGTGCGCTCGTGGTCGCCGCGCTCGGGGAAACGCGCCAGCGCCTCGGGCTCGAGCACGTAGAGACCGATGTTGACCCAGTGCGGAAGCCTCGGCGACTCCTCGCTGAAGCCGGAAACGAACCCATCCTCGCGCAGCTCGACCAGCCCGAAGGGCGAGACGAGCGGCGAGACGGCCACGGTCGCGGCCGCACCGGAGGCACTGTGAGCGTCGTAGAGCTCGTCCAAATCGACGTCCAGGAGCTCGTCGCCGTTCATGGCGAAGATCGCTCCCGCGCCGGTCAGCTTGCCGGCACTGAGGCGGATGCCTCCGCCGCGCCCGAGCGGCTCCGGCTCCTCGACCGGGACGACCTCCAGGCCGAGGCCGGCGAGCTCGCGAAGGAACTCGTCTCCCTTCCCGGCGGCGCAGCTCAGGAGCACGCGCTCGACGCCGGCGTCGCGCAGACGGGCTATCTGATAGGCGACCAGCGGGCGCCCGGCGATCTGCACCAGCGGTTTCGGTTTTCCCTTCGCGGCTTCACCGAGACGCTCGGCCTTGCCACCAGCGAGGATGATCGCCTCGCGCGGTTTCACTCCGGAGCGGGTTCGAGATCTAGGTCGGCGGTCGCGGCCGGCAGCGGCGCGCAGCTTCCCGGCCGGCCCACGCACTCGTAGGCAAAGCCGGCCGCCGTGACCTGGGCCGGGTCGAGCATGTTGCGACCGTCGACGATGAGGGGATTGCGCATCGCCAGGCGCACCTCTTCGGAAGCGAGCTCCTGCAGCTGCTTCCACTCGGTGACGATGACCGCGGCATCGGCGCCGGCGACCGCCTCGAGAACGCTGTCGCAGATGCGGGCGCCGCGCAGATAGCTGTCGCGCTCGGCCATCGGATCCCAGGCACGCACCTCGGCGCCCTCGGCCAGCAGCCGAGAGCCGAGCACGATCGAGGTCGCTTCGCGCATGTCGTTGGTATCGGGCTTGAAGGTGAGACCGAGGATCGCAATCGCCTTGCCGGCGAGCGAGCCGAGATGCTTCTCGAGCTTGCCGACCACGCGGCGCTTCTGCAGCTCGTTGACCTCGATCACGCTCGAGAGCAGCTGAAAGTGGTAACCGGAGTTGCCCGCGAGCTGCTTGAGCGCCGTCACGTCCTTGGGGAAACAGCTGCCGCCAAAGCCGATACCCGCATGCAGGAAGTGCGGGCCGATGCGCCGATCGAGGCCCATCCCCTCGGCGACCTGCTCGACGTCGGCGCCGGTCAGCTCGCAGACGTTGGCGATCTCGTTGATGAAGCTGATGCGCGTCGCCAGGAAGGCGTTTGAGGCCAGCTTGATCATCTCGGCCGAGGCCACGTCGCAGTAGACGATCGGAGCCTCGATGCCGGCGTAGAGAGCCCCCACCCGCTTACCGTCGGAGGACTCGAAGGAGCCAACAACGATCCGGTCGGGATGGATGAAGTCCTCGACCGCGCGACCTTCGGCCAGGAACTCCGGGTTGGAGACATAGCCGACGTGACCGAGCCCCCGCGCTTCGAGCGCGGCTCGCACCTTTTCGCCGGTCCCGGCCGGAACGGTGCTCTTCATGATCATGATCGCCTCTTGCCCCAGTTCGGGCAGCTCGTCGACCACCGCCCAGACGGCCGAGAGATCGGCGTCGCCGGAATAGGTGGGCGGCGTGCCCACGCAGATGAAGAGGAAGTCCACCTCACTGGTTACGTCCGAAATCTCCAGCGTGTAGCTCATCCGCTCGCGGTTGCGATCGATGAGCTCGGACAGACCGGGCTCGTAGATCGGAACCTCGCCGGCACGCAAACGCTCGATGCGCTCGGGCACGACGTCGCGCACGATCACGCGGTGGCCGAGATCGGCAAAGCAGGCTGCGGTAACCAGTCCGACCCAGCCCGCGCCGAAGATCCCGATCGTTTCGCCTCCCGAGCTCATGCGCCCGGAAGCTTACTCATCCGCGAGAGAGGATCGCTGCCTTAATTTTGCCCACGGGTCACTTGTGCAGCCGACCCGATACGGGACGCAGTCCCTTGGCGATCGCGATCATCGTCTCATTCGAGAGCGAGTCGTCGAGGGTGTTGATGACCCAGTAACTGGCGCCGCCCGCGTACAGCACGACCATGTGCAGGTGCACCCCTTGGTAGTAGAAGCCGTAGGTGCGGCCGTTGATGCGCTTGGTGACGTGGGTACTGGCCAGCACCGGGGCGTCGGCCCACTTCGTCTCCTGAATGCCCCAGTAGCCCGCGGCGGAGCCGGAGATCTTGAAAACCAAGCGCAGCGTGCGTTCCTTCGGAGTCATCCAGTAGACGCGCGGCGAGTCGCTGGTCATATAGGACGAGCTCTCGACCCGGGACGGCGCCTGAAGGCGGAAGGGGAACTTGCGTTGAAGGGCGCGCAGCTGCGGGACGGTGATCCCCGGGTCGACCTTCACCTTGGGCGGCTCGGCCGCCGGCACCTCGACCTTGGGAACGATCGGCGGCAGCGTGCCGTCGAACGCCTGACCGAGTGCCACGACCACCATGGCGCCGTTCGCAAGCGGAGCGATCTTGGGGCCGATCTCGTGCACGCTGGTGGCGTCGAAGAAGGACGCAATCTCCGTGGCGGCGGCTTTCGCGCCGGACTGAGCCGGATCGAAGTAGACGACCGAGTCCCAGAGATGCGGGCCGGGGTAGTTGGCCTTGGCTCCGCCCGCCGGCTGAACCACGTTGTAGCGACGCTGCGTCAGGCTGATTCCGGTGTCGCGTGCAAGACCTTCGGTGCCGCTCGCGTTCAAGACGAGCACCGTGGTCTTCTCGGGCGCCGGAGCCGCTGCCGCCGGCGTTTTCGCACGGGCGACGTGGTTCTGGTTGGCAGCCCGCGCGGCCGCGGTCAGATCGGGATTGGCGAACTCGTCGATCGCGTTCTGGAGATCGGCCTCCGACACCGTGGTGTCGGAGGTGCCGTCGTTGATGTTGCGGACGTTCTCGATCTTGACCTGGATCAGGTTGCCGCCCGGAACGCTCTGGGCGAGCCGGGCGTAGCTGAGCAGCGTCTTGAGCGGAATCGATTTGCCCGAGCTGTCCTCGACCTCGACGTTCTTGGCGATCGTGTTGACGATGTTGACGTAGCCCCATAGCGACATCTTCGAGAGCCGCTGGCGGAAGGCGCGCATGAACGCTTGCTGGCGCATGATCCGGTGATAGTCGTCGTCGAAGTGCCGGAAGCGCACGTAGTCGAGCGCCGGCGCGCCTCGCAGACGCTGGTAGCCGGGCTCGAGGTTGATGGTCGCGGTGCCGGTATTCGGGGGGATGTAATAGCGCCGGTCGACGTCCACGTAGACGCCGCCGACGTGGCTGACGATCTGCGTGAAGCCACGGAAGGCGATTGGAACGATGTAGTTGATCGGGAGCCCTGTCAACGCTTTCACGGTGAGCAAAGAACCAATGGCTCCACAGGTGCCGTACGCGGAGTTGATCTTCGCGTCGGCGTAGGAGACCTGCGGGTTGTAGTTCGATTCGGGCCCACCGCAGTAGAGAGGCTCGCGCAGATCGCGCGGGAAGGAAAGCAGCGAGATGCTCTGCGACCCCTTGCGCGGATCGGCGCGCACGAGCATGAGCGTGTCCGAGCGCCCCTTGTCGGCGCCCATGCCGGCGCGGTGGTCGTAGCCGATCACGAGCGCGATCACGGGCTGATTCGGAAGAGGCGCCTTCAGGAATGGCTTCGCGGCCTTGACGTCTTTCGAATGGGCAGCCGTCTGAGCGACCTTCTGGTGAGCCCAGAGGTAGGCGCCGCCGGCAGCGCCGCCCGCGGTGATCGCCAGAAAGAGCAGCGTGTTCAGCAAGAAGCGCCCGACGCCGCGCAGGACGCGCCCGCTCGCGACCGGTTGCTCGTAGTGGCTGATCCTGCGGCGAGGCGGTGGCGGAGCCGAACGTCCGTTACCGGCGGTCTGCTCCCAGCGTCCGATCCGTCTCTTCAGCGTCGTCCGCATACGAAAAAGAACGCAAGTCTGTGCGCGCTCCCGGCCGTCAGCATAGCGACCTTTCCCGACCCGACCGCCACGGAAGCAGCCGTAACGCCGGCCGCTCGCCGGTAACGCCTAGTGCCCCGCGACGGCGAGCTGGTTCTCGGCGTGCTTGATCTTTTGCTCGATGCGCCAGCGGTCGCCCTCGATCTCGCCGCGCTCCAGGCGACCGAGCTCGGCCCTGGCCTCCTCGAGCTGCGCGATCGCGCGGCCGGCGTCGATCTCGCGCAAGTCAACCGCGTCGTCGACGAGGACGAGCGCCCGGTTCGAGTGCACTTCGAAGAAGCCCGGACCGGTAGCCAGCTCGATCACCTCTCCGCCGGAGACGTGAATGCGGGTCGAGCCCGCCTTCAGCAGCGCCTCGAGAGCAACGTGGCGCGCCAGCACGCCGATCTCGCCGTCCTCGCCCGGGACGACGATCATCTCCGCATCGCCGTCGAAGACCGATCTCTCGGGAGTTACAACCGAGACGCTGAAGAGGCTCCGTTCCGCCATGACGGATTCTCCCTAGGCCGAAGCGGCGGCGGTCGCGCTCTTTCGCTCGACCTCCGCCTTGGCGAACGCCTGGTCGATCGTGCCGACCAGCATGAAGGCCTGCTCGGGCAGCTCGTCGCACTCGCCGTCGATGATGGCGCGGAAACCGGCGATCGTGTCCTCGACCTTGACGTACTCGCCCGGGATGCCGGTGAAGACCTCGGCGACGAAGTTGGGTTGCGAGAGGAAGCGCTCGATCCGGCGGGCGCGCTGGACGATCAGGCGATCCTCGTCGGAGAGCTCGTCGATGCCGAGGATGGCGATGATGTCCTGCAGATCCCTGTAGCGCTGAAGGATCCGCTGTACCTCGGCGGCCGTGCGGTAGTGCTCGGCCGAGACGATGCCCGGCTGGAGCGCGCGCGAGGTCGAGTCGAGCGGATCGACCGCCGGGTAGATGCCCTTTTCGGAGATCGCGCGGGACAGCACGGTAGTGGCGTCGAGGTGGGCGAAGGTGTTGGCCGGGGCGGGGTCGGTGAGGTCGTCGGCGGGGACGTAGATCGCCTGCACCGAGGTGATCGAGCCGGTGCGGGTCGAGGTGATGCGCTCCTGCAGCTGGCCCATCTCGGTGGCCAGCGTCGGCTGGTAGCCGACGGCGCTCGGCATGCGACCGAGCAGCGCGGAGACCTCGGAGCCGGCCTGGACGAAGCGGAAGATGTTGTCGATGAAGAGCAGCACGTCCTGGCCGTTCTCGCGGAAGTACTCGGCGACGGTCAGGGCGGAAAGGGCGACGCGGAGGCGTGCTCCCGGCGGCTCGTTCATCTGCCCGTAGACGAGCGCGACCTTGTCGATCACGCCCGACTCGTTCATCTCGAGCCAGAGATCGTTGCCCTCGCGCGTGCGCTCACCCACGCCCGCGAAGACCGAGACGCCGCCGTGCTGCTTCGCGATGTTGTGGATCAGCTCCTCGATCAATACGGTCTTGCCGACGCCGGCGCCGCCGAAGAAGCCGATCTTGCCACCCTTGATGTAGGGCGTCAGCAGATCGATGACCTTGATACCGGTCTCGAAGATTTCCAGCTTCGGCGAGAGATCGCGGAAGGAGGGAGGATCGCGGTGGATCGGCCAGCGCTCCATGTCTGCGGGCGGCTCGCCACGCTCGTCGATCACCTGCCCGAGCACGTTCCAGAGCCGTCCCAGCGTCGCCTGGCCAACGGGAACCGTGATCGAGGCCTCGGTATCGAGCACAGCCACGCCTCGGGCGAGCCCGTCGGTGGAGTCCATGGCCACGGCTCGCACGCGATCGTCACCGAGATGCTGCTGGACTTCGGCGATGAGCTTGCGCGGCTTCTCACCTTCGCCCGCTTCGATCTCGATCTCGAGAGCGTTGTAGATCCCCGGCAGGCGGCCTTCGAAGGCCACGTCGATGACAACGCCCTTCACCTCGATGACCTTCCCGACGTTGGGCGCACTGTTCTTTGACTCGGACATCTCTCTCCTGCGGCAGGCGGGTTAGCTCTTAGAAACCGGCGTAGCCGGCGCCACGTGGGCACCTGCGCGCCAGTCTATCCGAGACACTTGGCCGCCGAGTGGTCGGCCCACCGGGGCACGACTTCGCCACCAACGCAGACTGAGCGAAGCGTCCCTCGCGGTCGTCAGGGCGTCGAGACGACGTCGGCGTATGAAGCCGGCTGGGCCTGCGGCTGCAATGCGTGGGTGATCCGCGCCTGGTGAGGAACGCCGGGCACGGTCGCGGCCGGCGCTGTCGCATCGCCGCTCCCGCCGGTCGATCCCTGCAGAAAGCCCAGTCCGAGCGTGACGGCAGCGAGCGCCGTCGCCGGAATCCCCGTGCGCAGTAGCCGCCGCCGGGAAAAGCGCGGCAGGATGATGATCGAGGGCCGTTCGAGCGGAGCGGATCGCAGCGCCTGCGTGATCGTCTCGACCCTCGCGCAATAGAGCCGGCAGGGTGCGCAGTCGCGTAGGTGACGGTCGAGCTTGCGACCCTCGAGCGCGTCCAGCTCACCGTCGAACGAAAGCGACAGCAGCTCCCGCGCGCTTCTGCAGTCGCGATCGGTCAAAAGGGGGCTCACGTGAACTGGGACGCCCGGGTCGAGCAATTGTTAGAAAAAGATAAGAAGGCACGAAAAATGCAGCGCAGGGGATCGCTCCCGCAAGGGAGCAGATGCCCTGCAAGCCGCCGCAGCCGACATGCGCGGCTGCGGCTCACCTGACGCTCGTCCCCAATTCGCCCCGGACCCCGCAAAGCAAAACCGGCCAGCCCGCCCCGCTCCTAGGACGCCGCGCTGAGCGCGCCACAGGCGCGGCTCAGCGCCTAGTTACTCCGCGGCGGAAATCGCAGATTTCCGCTGGCGCTACAGCGCATCGGCTCCGGCCACGACCTCGAGGATCTCCCGCGTGATATCCGCCTGGCGTGCTCGGTTCATGATCAGCGTCAGGTGATCGATCAGCTCCTCGGCGTTCTTGCTGGCGTTGCGCATCGCGCTCATGCGCGCGCCGTGCTCGGAGGCGGCCGACTCGAGCAGGGCGCGGAAGACCTCGGTCTCGAGATAGGCCGGGATCAGGCGAGCGAGGATGGCCTCAGAATCGGGCTCGTAGAGCACCTCGCCGAGCACAGGCAGCGGCTCATTTCTCTCGTCGAAGCCCTCGAGCACCTGCCTGGGGAGCGGCAGGATCTCCTGCTCGACGACGGTCTGGGTGATCGGCGTAACGAAGCGGTTGTAGACGAGCAGCACCGCGTCGACCTGGGCGCTTGCGTAGAGCTCGCTCAGGCTGTGCGCGACGGCTTGTGCGTCGATGAACTCCGGCCGATCGCTGAAGCCTGTCCAGGATCTTGCGAGCTCGCGGTGGCGGAACCTGAGCGAGGAGCGCCCGCGCTTGCCGCCGACCAACCACCTGACCTCGATTCCCTGAGCCTGGAGATCGCGCTCGAGCGTGAACGAGCGGCGCAGAACTTGGGCATTGAAGGCGCCGGCAAGCCCGCGGTCGCCGGTGAGCGGCACGAGCGCCACGGTGCGCGTCTCGCGGCTCTCGAGCAGCGGCAGCCCGTGCACATTCCCGACCGCCTGCGCGGTTGAGGTGATCAGCTCGAGCATGCGATCGGCGTAGGGGCGCATCGCCACGATCCGCTGCTGCGCCCGCCTGAGCTTGGCGGCCGCGACCAGCTCCATCGCCTTGGTGATCTTGTGCGTGGAGCGGATCGAGCGAATTCGCCGCTTGATGTCTTGCTGGGAAGCCATGACGTCGGTGGTCTAGAAAACCAGGCCGAACTCCTCTTCGACATTGAAGCCCTGCTCGAACCTCTGCAGCTCCGCCTCGAGCCGGGCGGCCAGCTCATCGGAGAGATCCTTCGTCTCGCGGATCTCTTTCAGGATCGTTCCCTCGGTGCGCAGCTGCTCACGCAGCTGTTCCTGGAAGCGCGGCACCTGACTGGGCGGAACGCTGTCGAGGAAGCCGTGAATGCCGGCGAAGATGGCCGCGACCTGCTCTTCCATCGGCCAGGGCTGGTACTGGGGCTGGTTGAGAGTCGCCACCATCCGCTCGCCGCGGGCCAGCGTCTGCAGCGTCGCCGGGTCGAGCTCCGAGCCGAACTGTGCGAAGGCCTCGAGCTCGCGGAAGGAAGCAAGGTCGAGGCGCAGGCGGCCGGCCACCTTCTTCATCGCCTTGGTCTGCGCATTCGAGCCGACGCGCGAGACCGAGATGCCGACATTGATGGCCGGGCGAATGCCCGAGTAGAAGAGGTCGGACTCGAGGAACATCTGCCCGTCGGTGATCGAGATGACGTTGGTCGGGATGTAGGCGGAAACGTCGCCGGCCTGGGTCTCGATCACGGGCAGCGCCGTCAGCGAGCCGCCGCCGAGCTCGTCGGAGAGCTTGCAGGCGCGCTCGAGCAAGCGCGAATGCAGGTAGAAGACGTCACCGGGGAAGGCTTCGCGGCCGGGTGGGCGGCGTAGTAGCAGCGACAGCTGTCGGTAGGCGTCGGCGTGCTTGGAGAGGTCGTCGTAGATGCAGAGGGCGTGCTTGCCCTGGTAGAGGTAGTGCTCGCCCATCGCACAGCCGGCGAAGGGCGCCATCCATTTGATCGGCGCGGCCTCGTGGGCGGCGGCGCTGACGATGACCGTGTACTCCATCGCGCCGGCGTCCTTCAGCCGCTCGTAGACCTGGGCGACGGTCGAAGCCTTCTGCCCGATCGCCACGTAGATGCAGATGACGTCCTGGCCTGCCTGGTTGAGGATCGTGTCGACGACGACCGCGGTCTTGCCGGTGCCGCGGTCGCCGATGATCAACTCGCGCTGGCCGCGACCGATCGGGATCATCGCATCGACCGCCTTGATCCCGGTCTGTAGCGGTTCCTTCACCGGCTGGCGCGCGATCACGCCCGGAGCCTTCAACTCCAGCGGACGGCGCTCGTGCGCGGTGATCGGGCCACCACCGTCGACCGGGTTGCCGAGCGGATCGACCACGCGTCCGAGCAACTCGTCGCCGACCTGGACGCTGGCGACGCGGCCCATCCGGCGCACGCTCGATCCCTCGTAGAGCTTCTGCCACTCACCGAAGAGTGCGGCGCCGACGCTGTCCTCTTCGAGGTTGAAGGCGAGGCCGATGACCCCGAACTCGAACTCGAGCATCTCCAGCGCGACGCAGCTTTCGAGGCCGTGTACGCGCGCGATGCCGTCGGCGAGCTGCAGCACGGTGCCGGTCTCGGAGAGATCGGTCTCGATCTCGAACTGCTCGATCCTCTGCTTGAGGATGGTGGTGATCTCTTCAGGGCGCAGCTTCACGGCTTCACCTCAACTCCTTGTCTCGACGAGCTCGGTACGAAGTTTCTCGATACGACCGCGGACACTGGCATCCAGGCGCAGCGAGCCCGCCTGCACGATCAGGCCGCCGAGTAGCGACGGATCGACGTGGCGACGCGCCTCGACCTGGCTTCCGGTCGCGGCCTCGATCCTGGACACGAGCGAGCGCGCCTCTTCCTCGGAGAGCTCGTGCGCCGTCGTCACGACTACGCGCAGGCGCTTCTCGCCCGCGTCCACGAGCACCTCGAACTCGCGAAAGATCTCCTCGATGGCGGCGATCCGCGTCTTCTCGGCCAGCAGGCGCAGGAAGTTGCGCACCAGCGGCTCGTCGCCCTGCAACAAATCATCTATCAGCGCGACCTTGGAGGCGGAGTCGAGCTCGGGATTCGCGAGCACCGTCGCCAGCTCGGGCACCTTGCGCTCGGCCTCGACGAAGTCGGCCAGGCCGCTTCTCACCTCGCTCAGGCGCTCCTTGTCGAGGGCGGCGTTGTAGAGCGCCTGTGCGTACTTTCGCTCGACGATTCCCATCAGTGCCCCGTCCAGTGATGCTTCCGAGTTTCTGGGTCGCTAGCACCAAGCGATGCTAGGACGCAGGGAGCGTCCGTACTTCGAAGTACGGACGCGACTGAGGGCAACGCAGCGCGCCGCGTGATAGCGGGCCAGAAGCCGGAGTGTATTGCTGGATGGGGCACTAGTCGCGAGCCTCCTCGAGGGCCGAAAAGTCGAGCTCCTCGACGGCGCTGTCGATCAGGCGACGATGATCGTCGGGGGTGAGCAGCTTGCCGGTCACCTTGGCGGTCGTGATCAGCGTCAGCTCGGCGATCTCGTTCCTGATCTGGTCGAGAGCGCTCTGCGTCTCGGCCGCGATCTGGCGCTCGGTCTCGGCCAGGCGGCGGACGCGATCGGCGTCGAGCTCGGTACGTGTTCGCTCGCGCTGCGACTCCGCCACCTTGCGCGCGTCCTCGAGGACCTGCTCGGCGTCGGAGCGCGCCTGCACCAGCATCGCCCGGTGCTCCTCGAGCAACCTGGCCGCCTCGTCGCGGGCTTCCCCCGCCTGCTCGATCGATTTCAGGATGCGCTCGCGACGCTCGTCGATCACCTTCTGGATGCGCCCGAAGGCGTAGCGCCTGAGAACGTAGTAGACGATCAGGAAGCAGACGATCGTCCAGATCATCAAGCCCGGGATGACCGTGATCAGTGAGTTTGTTGCCAGCGGCATCTAATCGGAGACCTTTCTATCTAGACGAGGACGTAGGCGAGCAGGCCGCCGATCAGGCCGTAGAAGACGACCGCCTCGGTCAGCGCGAAACCGATCCACATGATGCCCTGTAGCTCGCCCCTGAGCTCGGGCTGGCGCGCCACCGACTGGATCATCGAGCTGAAGATGTTGCCGAGACCGATGCCGGCGCCCAGCGAGCCGAAGCCTATGCCGAGAGCGAGCGCGAGCGCCTTCCCCATCTTGGTGATGTCGCCGGTGAGTGCTGCGAGGATGGACATAGAGCTCCTTTCGCTAGTGCTCGGGCTCAATCGCCGAGCCGATGTAGGTCGCCGAGAGGATGGCGAAGATGAAGGCCTGGATCGATACCACGATCCCGACCTCGAAGATATAGAGAGAAACAGCCACTGGAACTACGACCGGCGCCAGATACACCGCTTGCAGGATGAAGATCAGACCGAGCAGGGTCAGGATCAGCATGTGGCCGATGAGCATGTTGGCAAAGAGACGGATGCTGAGCGAGACGATCCGCATCAGCTGACTGATCACCTCGAGCAGGTAGAGCAGGGCGAGCGGCACGGCCCAGACGAGGTTGAAGCGGGGCATCCCGCCGGGCAACCAGCTGGCGAAGTACTTGCGGGGGCCGTTCCAGCGAATACCCTCGAAGTGAGTGAAGAAGATGGTCATGAGCGCGAGCGCCAGCGTCACCGAGAGCGCCGAGGTGGCGGCATAGATGCCGAAGGTCGGCAGCTTGACGCCGAAGAGATGGAAAGTCTCGCCGGTCAGCGGCAACGGAATGAAGCCGAGCAAGTTGAGCACGAAGATGAACAGAAACAGGCTCGCACAGTAGGGGAACCAGCGTCCCATCGCCTTGGTCGGCAACCCCTGCTCTGCGATCTGGTGCTGAGCCAGCTCGTAGATCATCTCGCCGATCGTCTGGCGCCGTTCAGGTCTGTTCCTGAGCCGCAGTCGCATGAGCACGATTCCGAGCACGATCGTGACGATGGTGCCGAGGAAGAGATAAGCGACGGCCTTGGTGATCGAGAGATCGATCGTGACCGGCCCCAGGTGTAGGGCCGGGATCTTGATCCAGGGCTTGAGGACGAACTCCTCAGCCGGGTCGAACTTGCCCTTGGCAAAGGCGTCCGCCGGCAGTACCAGCGCGAAAAGCGAGACCGCTGCGAGCGCCCGTCCCAGAGACAGTCTCGAACGACGGCCCATCAGAGCGGCTCCGCCGAGAAGTAGCTGATCAGAGAGAGCGCCAGCTCGACCGTGAAGGCGAGCACGTACAGAAGCGCGGCCGCCAAGGCGACCGTCTGGTTCGAGACGGCCACGAGAATCAGGACTATGCCGACAGCGAGCGCACGGAAGCTCATGCCGAAGGCGGCGGCCGCCGAACTCGGCAGGTGGCCGGCTCCAAGCGGCAAATGGGTGAGCAGATAGCCGAAGAGTTGCGCTGCAAGCCAGAGCGCGGCCGCCAGGCCCCAGCCGGCAAGCGGCCAGCCCGCGGCCAAGAAGACGGGCAGCGCCACGAGCACAAGTGCGGAGGCCGCGAGCGGCGGCAGCGTCCGGCTCGGCAACGGGCGCGGAGCTGTCAGGCGACTCGGCGTTGGCGGACTCAGGTGAAATACCCCCGGTAACGGCGGTAGACGACGAAGATGCCCGCGGGAATGCCGACTGCCGTGCCGGCTACCGCTCCGACCCCGGTGCCGCCCAGCGCCCAGCCGATCAGCGCGCCGATACCAGCCACTACCACGATCGTCGCAACAAGGAGTCCACCGGCCCCCACGGGCTCAAACGACGGGCGCGGCGGACGCTCCATGCCGCGCCGGAGGATATCAGAGTCGTTTCGCCGTCCGAGCCCCCTACGGGGCGACGAAAACCCGCTCTGGCGCTGCGATTTCGCTTACGACGTCTTGGAGGTTGAAGACCCGCGGACGGGTCAGGTTCAGGGCGGCCGAGCCCGAAAGCCCGGCCGCCCCAGTTGTGACCTAGCGAATCGTGATTGGAGAGCGAGTGGTCACCTGCATGTGGCCTTGGTGGTAGCGGAGTGTGAGCGTGTAGCGCCCGGCCAGCACGCGGCGGAGGGAGCGGAGCACCAGGCCTGATTTTCTGCTGGCGGTGCCGGTCGCGTAGAGCACGCCGCCTCGGCTGAGCGAGGCGCGCATCACCACGCTCGCGGTCGTGAACTTGACCGTGCCCGAGACCAGCTTCGTCTGGCACTTGTTGCGCTTGACCTTTTTTCCCTTCACCTTGACCGTGACGACCTTGCAGGTCACGAGCTCGATCTTTCCGGATGCGCCCTTCAGTCCTCGTGGGCCGGTTGCTCCGGTCGCGCCGGTTGGGCCGGTTGCTCCGGTCGCGCCGGTCGCGCCGGTGGGGCCCTGCGGTAGCGGCCCCGCAGTCCCGTTTAGCGTGACCGCCGTGGAAGTCGGAGCGTTACTGGCCACTGTGAGCGTCGCCGAGCGCGACCCTTGCGCCTGGGGAGCGAAGCGCACTTGCACCGTGCAGCTCGACCCCGGGGCGATCTGTCCCAGACAGCTCGTGTTGCCGGTGAAGAAGTCGTCCGGGTTGGTTCCGCCCGTCGCAAAGCCGGAGACGATGAGCGGAGCGGTGCCGTTGTTGGCGACGGTCACCGTCTGCGGTGCGCTGACCGTGCCCTGCGGAACCGGTGTGGGTGAGCCGAAGGTGAGCGTGGTCGGACTCGGAGTGGCGCTGGGTGCGTTGAGCAGGATCGACACAGAGCCCATATAGGTGACCGCCAGGTCCTGCTTGCCGTCACCGTTGAACTCGCCGACCGCGATCGCGTGCTGATAGATGCCCGCGGTGAAGTTGGTCGCCGTTCCAAACGTACCGTTGCCGTTACCGAGCAGCACGAGTATGTCGCTCGACATGAAACCGCCGATCGCCAGATCCTGTTTTCTGTCGCCGTTGAAGTCGCCGACGGCGATCACGCCCGCGGTGACGCTGATGCTTGTCACTGTGAACGTGCCGTCGCCGACACCGGTTAGCACCGACACACCGTTAGCGCCACCGTTGGCAACCGCCAAGTCCGGCTCGCCGTCGCCGTTGAAGTCACCAACGGCGAGCGATTGCGGGTGCACGCCTACGGTAATGGGGCTTCCGCTTGCCGCTGCGAACGCACCGTTGCCGGCACCCAGCAGCACTGACACGCTGCTCGACCCGTAGTTTGCGACCGCCAGGTCCTGCTTGCCGTTGTTGTCGAAATCACCGACCACAACCGAGTACGGGTTCGTGCCCACGGTGATCGGGCTTCCAATTGCCGCTGTGAACGAGTCCTTGCCGTCCCCGATCAGTACCGACAGGGTGCCAGCCGTGTAGTTGGCGACCACCAGGTCCTGCTTGCCGTCGTTATTGAAGTCACCGACCGCGACCGACTGCGGATCCGAACCCACGACCAAGGTCTGCGCCGCTCCGAACGAGCCGAAGCCTGTGCCAAGTAGTACCGATACGGTGCCCGAGCCGTTGTTGGCGACGGCCAGGTCCTGCTTGCCGTCGCCGTTGAAGTCGCCGACCGCGATCGAGCTCGGGTACGTACCCACATTGAAGTTGCCTACCGCCGCGAACGAGCCCGTACCAGTGCCAACCAGTATCGATACGCTGCCCGAAATGTAGTTTGCGATCGCCATGTCCTTTACGCCATCGCCGTTGAAGTCGCCGACCGCGATCGCCCCCGCGTTTCCGCCCGGGGACGAAAACGATTCGTTATGCGGCGCGAAGCTCAATACTCCCGAGGCGCCCGCCGGCAGGAACGCGGCCAGCCCGATCGTCACCACGCCGAATAAAACCAGGCGCCGCCGCCTCGCAGACGCCCGCACCCTCGTCAAGATCACTCCCAAAACAGCGTTCATCTCTCAACCCTCCGGATTAGTAAGCGCTGGATCAGCGCTGGATCGAGCTCGAGCTGAGAGACGGTATGACCGATCCGCCGTGGGAAGGAAGTACCGGCAGCTCAAGCAGTCTGCGAACTTCGTGACCTACCTCCGCGGTCGCCGATTCGCGCAAGCATAAGACCTCGCCTGCAAAAAGTGCCGCTAAGTGCAAATGGGCACTTGACAACGGGGGAGCTTCGCGGCGCGAGCGCTGATCGTTACAAAAAACCGTCGAACGCCGCCAGACGGCGGAGCGCTTCGTTTCGTCAGAGATTCTCAGGAGCTACTCGGGCCGAGGATCGCCCGTAACCGGGCGAGCGAGCGCGGCTTGAGCGAACGTTCGGAATAAAGGGGTGGTTCCTTGCCCGCCCTGATCAGCTGGAGCCCGAAACTCGCCGAGACGAGGTAGACGCCCGGGTGGAAGACGCCATGGCCACAGGCGGGCTTGGTCGGGATGAAGAGGATCGCGCGGCCGTCGGTCGACCAACCGAAAGACAACGTTTCCGGGCTTTTCAACCAGTCCTTCTCGCCGGTGACCGGGATAGGCTTGCCGCCGCCCAGTGAGACGAGGAAGTTGTACGGAGCCTCGCAGTCGCCCCTCCACTCGGCCAGAAACTGCGTTCCGTCGGGAGACAGCGCCGCCCAGTCCCAGTACCCGTAGCGACCGCCGTACTTCGGCGACGTCGGCGTAGGCCCGGGATGAAGGAGCGTGAGCACTGTCCGCTCCTTTCCCTGAACGCGCAGGAAGGTGCCGTGCTGATTGCCCACCTGCCGCCGGCAGAGCTGGTAGGAGACGGCGCCGTGGCTACCGGCGGGCTGGCAGTCCTTCGGGCGGAAGCTCGCGGCCGTGAACTTCGAGCCGGCTCGAGATGTCGTCTTCTTCGCCGCCGAGCTCCCGCAGCCGCAGAGCAGTAGCGCGGTAGTCGCGACGGCAACTCCGGCGATCGCGCCAAGACGAACTCGCGGCAGCATCACACCTTGACTCTATTGGGTGGCCGGAACGGCTTCAAGCCGAGCGTCGTTCCCCCTCCAGCGCCTTCGCTCGCCTGCGGGCGCGCGGGCTAGTCACCTTCACGATCTCGAGCACGTAGACGATGTAGGTCGAGGCCGCCAGGACTGAAAGCCCGATGACGGCGTCGACGATCGTCGGCCAGAGCTGCCAGCGACCATGAGCGTGCGGGGCCAGGAAGCGAGTTGCGAGCGCGGCGCCGGCCAGCGACGCACACCAGAGGTACATCGTCAGCACCGCCTGGCGCTGCGTGAAGCCGCGGTCGAGGAAGCGATGGTGGAGGTGGAAGCGGTCGGCGGAGTAGATCGGCTTGCCGTGCTTGATGCGCTTGGCCACGACGAAGGAGGTGTCGAGGATCGGGATCGCCAGCACGAGCAGCGGGAAGGCCAGCGCGACGGCAGCGGCGGTCTTGAGCAGGCCCTCGACCGAAATTGCCGCCAGTACGAACCCAAGCAGAAGGGCTCCCGAGTCGCCCATGAAGATCCGCGCCGGATAGAAGTTGTGGCGCAGGAAGCCGAGCGCCGCCCCGAACACGATCGCCGACAGGATCGCGGGCTGGGCGCGGTCGAGCGAGAGCGCGATCAGGCAGAAGGTGACAGCCGAGATTGCGCAGACCCCGGCGGCGAGCCCGTCGAGCCCGTCGAGGAAGTTGACCATGTTCATGATCGCCACGATCCAGACGATCGTGAGCGTGATCCCGAGCCACTTGGGTAGCGCTCCGACGCCGAGGACCGGGACGGTGAAGTGATCGACGTAGACGCCGAGCCCGGCCGTCACTCCGGCAGCGAGCGCCTGGCCGCTCAGCTTCTGCCACCAGACGAGGCTGCGGGCGTCGTCGATCGCCCCGACCACGGTCGCAATCGCGGCCCCGAGCAGGATCGCGCGCAGCGGCCTCGAGAGATCGAGGAAGGCGAGCGCGGGCACGAAGATGGCGAAGAAGAGCGCGATCCCGCCCAGCCTCGGGATCGGCAGCTCGTTCAGGCGCCTCTCCCCCGGCTCGTCCACTATCCCGGCTCGCCGGGCCAGCGAGCCGATCGCCGGCGTCAGCGCCAGCACGATCGCAAGCGAGACCAGGAAGCCGAAGATGACCTCGCGGGGCATGTGGATCGCGGCAAGCGGGAGCGAGAGAAGAGGCATCGCTACTCGGAGCCGATACTAGCTCTCGTATGAGCAGTAACCGCGAAAGCCCGGATAGAGCGGGTGCTTCTCGCAGAGCGCCGCGGAGCGCGCACTGAGCGCGGCTATATCGGCGTCCTTGGCCAGAGCGCTGCAGATGATCGAGGCGATCTCGCTCATATCCTCCTCGTCGAAGCCGCGCATCGTGACGGCGGGCGAGCCCAGTCTCAGGCCCGAGGTCACGGTCGGCGGCCGCTCGTCGAAGGGGATCCCGTTCTTGTTCACGGTCACTCCCACCTCGTGCAGGCGATCCTCGGCGTCCTTGCCCGTCCACTCGGTCGAGCGCAGATCGACGAGCAGCAGGTGCGTGTCGGTGCCCCCGGTGATGATGTCGAGGCCGTGCGCGACGAGCTCGGCCGCGAGCCGATCGGCATTCGCGCGAACCTGGCGCTGGTAGGCCTTGAAGGGCTCCGAGGCGGCGAGCTTGAAGCAGGTCGCCTTGGCCGCGATCGTGTGCAGAAGCGGCCCGCCCTGTAGGCCCGGGAAGATGCCGCGGTCGACCGCCTGGGCGTGACCCGCCTTGCAGAGGATGAAGCCGGCGCGCGGGCCGGCGAGCGTCTTGTGCGTGGTCGAGGTGACGAAGTCGCAGTGGGGCACCGGATTCGGGTGCAGGCCGGCGGCGACGAGCCCGGCGAAGTGGGCCATGTCGCAGAGCAGGAGCGCCCCGACCTCGTCGGCGATCTCGCGGAACTTGTCGGCCTCGACGATGCGCGGGTAAGCCGAGCCGCCGCAGATGATCAGCTTCGGCTTGTGCTCGAGCGCGAGCGCGCGCACCTCGTCGAAGTCGATCCGAAAGGTCTCGCGGCTGACTCCGTAGGAGACGATGTTGTAGAGCTTTCCGGAGATGTTGACCTTGAGCCCGTGCGAGAGGTGGCCGCCGTGGGCGAGCGAGAGCGAGAGGATGGTGTCGCCCGGCTGGAGGCAAGCTAGGTAGACCGCGGTGTTCGTCATCGCGCCGGCGTGCGCCTGCACGTTCGCGTGCTCGGCGCCAAAGAGTGCCTTGACCCTGTCGATCGCCAGCTGCTCGATCTCGTCGACTACTTCGCAGCCGCCGTAGTAGCGCTTGCCCGGGTAGCCTTCGGCGTACTTGTTGGTCGGTGTCGAGCCCATCGCCTCAAGCACGCCCGGCCAGGTGAAGTTCTCCGAGGCGATCAGCTCGATCGTCCCCCGCTGGCGCTCGAGCTCGCGCCCGAGCAAAGCGGCGATGTCCGGGTCGACCTCGCTCAGGCCCGCCGATCGAAACTCGTCAAGGCTCTCGGACGCCATCGGAATGCTCCTCTCGCTCGTTCCCGGCCGGAGAGGTCATCGTAGCGAGGCGAGTGGCCGTGCTTGATTGAGATCTAACGACCAGATTCGCACAACAGGAAGATTACGAGGAGCAGCTATATGCTCGCGTTAGGAAACTCGTAGATGCAACAAGAAACGCGAGAAAGGCAATCGAGGGACGGCGAGAGACATGATGAAAGACGAAACCGAGCTCGATCCTGATCAGGCAGAAGCCTACGCTGAGGCATGGCGTCGCCACGTCGAGACGTTGCCGCCGAGAGTTCAGCGTCTCATCTTTGAGAACGAGTTTCGGGAGTTCGCTTCACAGAAAACCGGAGTACCAAAAGCGGAGCTCGACGCGGTCGCTCTCATCAGCCAGCACGGATTTCGTAGAGCGCGCAGGGTCGCCGAGATGGTGCTAAGCGTGTCGCTATCGAAAGAGGATGCGGAGGTTCTTCAGTGGATCGACAAGTATCGCTCGACGCTCCCACGCTGGAGACGCATCATCGGCTTATAGCTGTGGGATACTCCTTCGAATGGGAGTCGGTCGCCCGTATCTCCATGAGGAGATCGCTCGCGTTTTACGCACGAATGGCAATCGCCCGATGCGAGCGCCAGAGCTTGCCGAGTCAGTCAATAGAGCTGCTCGGTATCACAAGCGAGACGGATCTCGAGTCCGTTCTAATCAGATACACGCCCGAGTTAGTAAGAAACCCAAGCTCTTCGAACGCACTTCCTCTGGGATCCGCCTCGCGCCATAGTCTCAGCGACCCTCGCGCCGAGCCCGTCGCTCGGCGCGCCGCATCGCGTCGGTGCGCGCGGCGAACTCGTGCGGGCGCACAATCGGCCGGCCACGCCAGGGAGACATGCTCACCAGGTGCTCGTCGTCCGAGACGATCAGGTCGGCGTCGCATTCGAGCGCCAGCTCCAGGATCCGATTGTCTTCGTAGTCCGAACAGTCGTTCACTCGCTCGCGCGGCTCGGTCACGCCCCCGCCGGACGCCTCGGTGATGTCCCAGAGCACGTCGACGTATTCCTCGGCCATCTCTATCTCCCAGCCGAAGCCCTCGTTCGGATCGATCAGGACATCGACGACGTTCTGGAGGATGTGCTCGGACAGCCAGAGCGAGAACTCGCGCGCGTCGTTGGCGATACCGAGGCAATCGGCGAAGGGGTTGTCGCTCGTCGGCGGCGGACTGGGCCAGAACTCGAAATCGGAGCGGCCGGCGATCACGGCTCCGACGAGAACGTTGACGTCGAAGACGACGGCGTGGCTCACGCGGAGGTGGAGCTCTGCCGCCGTGCGCGGACGCGGTGTACGACGGCCTGGACGTCCTCGAGACCGAGACCCCGCTCGGCGCTCTTACCGGCTCCGTAGACCTGGAGCTTGCGCAGGCGCTCCGCCCGCTCGCTCGTCTCGATCCTGTCCATCATCACCCGCAGAGCCTCGCTGCGGTTGCCGTGGCCGTAGCGCTCGACGATCCGGTCCAGCTTCTTCCGGTCCTGCTCGGAGACGGAGAAAGCTACGGCTGCAGATGAACGTGGCACTCGCGGATCTCCTTTTTCGTTATCAACCGTTAATAACGGTAGCACGCCCTTTCCCCCGCCGCTAGTGAAAGCTGTGAATCCCCGGCAGCGAGCCGTGAACATCGGCGCCAGCCGAGAGCCGGCGCGCCAGCGGAACCAGGCTCCGAAGCTCCTCGGCGATGACGTTGATCGTGCCGCCGGAGCGCTGCAGTCGGCCGCGCGCGAGCAGGATCGGCTCGCCGCGAACGAGGGCGCGGTTCTTCGCGTAGAGGGGTGGCATCACGATCACGTTCAGCTGCCCCGTCTCGTCTTCGAGCAGGAGGAAGGTGACGCCGTTTGCCGTCGGCGGGCGCTGGCGGGCGACGACCATGCCGGCGACGGTGACACGGGAGCCGGAGCGCGCAGTCGGGAGCTCGAACGAGGAGAGGGTGCCGGGCGGAAGCTCGGGACGGAGCAGGGCGAGCGGATGGACGCCGGTTGAGAGCCCGGTCGAGCGATAGTCAGAAAGCAGGCGCTCCCAGACGGATTGCTCGGGCAGGGGAGGCGTGACCGCGGTCGGCGATAGAGGGAGGGCGAGCTGGCGCTCCTTGCCGCCCGAGCCCAGGACGCTCCTGTCGCGCGGCGCCAGGCCGAGCTGCCAGAGCAGCGAGCGCCGCGGCTGGCCGAACGAGTCGCAGGCGCCCGCCGAGACGAGCGCGCTCAGCGTCCTCTCGTCCAGACCGCTTCGCTGCGCCAGCTCGCAGACGTCCGCGAAGGCTCCTCCCCGCTCCCGCTCGGCCACCAGCGCCTTCGCCCCCGCCGCACCGAGCGCACGCACGAGTAACAGCCCGATCCGCACCGCTCCGTCCTCGACCCGGCTCATGGCGGCGCTCGCGTTCACGTCCACGGGCAGCACGTTCAGGCCGCGGCGCTGCGCGTCCCGCACCAGCGCAGCCGGCGAGTAGAAGCCCATCGGCTGGGCGTTGAGCAGCGAGGCCAGGTACTCGGCCGGGTAGTAGTGGCGCAGCCAGGCCGACTGATAGCCGAGCAGCGCGAAGGCGGCGGCGTGCGACTTGGGAAAGCCGAAGCCCGAGAAGCTGGCCAGCTTGTCGTAGACGTGGTCGGCCGTCTCCGGGTCGACCCCTTTCGCGGCCGCTCCGGCAATGAAGCGCTCGCGGTAGGCCTCGAGCGCCTCGGCGCTGCGCTTGCGGCTCATCGCCCGGCGCAGCCCCTCCGCCTCGCCCACGCTGAAGCCGGCGAGCGCCATCGCCACCTCGAGCACCTGGTCCTGGAAGACGACCACCCCGAGCGTCTCGCGCAGCGGCTCCGCGAGCAGCGGATGGTCGAGCGGCGGCTCGAAGGACGGGTCGGCGCGCAGGCGGCGGCGGTTCTCGACGTAGGGATGGATGGCCTTGCCCTGGATCGGGCCGGGGCGCACGAGCGCCACCTGTACGGTCAGGTCGTCGAGTGAGGCGGGCAGGGTCTGGGGCAGGCTCTGCATCTGCGCTCTGCTTTCGATCTGGAAGGAGCCGACCGTGTCGGCGCGCTGGATCTCGGCGAAGATGGCCGCATCGTCCAGCGGTATGCGCGAGAGGTCGATCGGTTTGCCATGGAGGCGCGCGATCTCCTCCACGCAGGCCTCGACCGCCGAGAGCATGCCCAGCCCCAAGAGGTCGATCTTGAGGAAGCCGGCATCGGCGCAGGAGTCCTTGTCCCACTGGCAGATCTGGCGCCTGCGCATCGCCGCCGGCATCACCGGCACCAACTCGACGAGCGGACGTGAGGAGATGACCATGCCGCCCGGGTGCTGGGAGACGTGACGGGGCAGGCGTGCGATCTCGGCGGTCAGGGATGCAAAAGCTCGCCAGCGGGTCGAGCCCAGCTTGGCCTCTGCGTCGGGCAGCCGCTTCAGCTCGTCGGCCACCTCGCGCGCGTCCCACGTGTCCGACAGGCGCGCCAGCCGCTCCAGCTCGCCGAAGGGAAGCCCGAGCGCCTTGCCGACGTCGCGGATCGCGCCGCGCGAGCGATAGGTCGAGAAGCTGGCCACCAGTGCCGCGTGCTCTTTCCCGTAGCGCTCGACAATGCGCACGATCAGCTTCTCGCGGATGTCGCGCGGGAAGTCGAGATCGATGTCGGGGACGCCGGCCATCTCGCGGTTGAGGAAGCGCCCGAGCGAGAGCCCGGCGGCGACCGGATCGACGTGCGAGAGCCCGGTCAGGTAGCAGACGATCGAGCCGACCGAGCTGCCACGTCCGCGCCCGGGCGGAAGCACGCTGCGCGGCGAGCCCGTCCCGCGCACCTCCAGGGCGACGTCGCGGGCCAACTCGAGCACCTCGTGGTGGAGACAGAAGAAGCCCGCCAGTCCCAGCTCCTCGATCAGCCCCAGCTCCTCGTCGAGGCGAGCGCGGGCTGCTTGGCGCAGGCGCATGCCCGGCGGGTAGCGCCCGGCGAAGGCGCTCTCGCAGATTCCCGCCAGACGGCGGATCGCGGGCTCCCCCTCGGAGAAGTCGGGGTAGCGGTAGCCGAGCTCCTCGGTCAGATCGAACTCGAGCCGGGCTGCCAGCTCGCGCGCGCGCGCGACCGCATCCCCGTCGCCCGGGAAGCGCGCCGCCATCTGCTCGGGCGAGAGCAGAAAGCTCTCGTGATTTCCGCGCCGCGCGCTCTCGCAGCCCTCGAGCGAGGTGTTCCCGCGGATGGCGACGAGCACGTCCTGCAGCAGGGTGCGGCGGCGCGAGTGGGCGTGCACGTCGCCGGTTACCACGGTTTCGAGACCGAGAGCGGCGGCCAGCTCGCGCAGAGCGGCGTTGCGGCGCTCGTCGCCGCGTTCGTAGGGGCGTTGCAGCTCGACGAGGAAGCGCCCTCGCCCGAAGACGCGGGCAAGCTCGCGGGCGGCGTTCGGCTCACGCACACCGAGCCCGTGCCGGGCGCAACCCGATAGGCAGACGAGGCCCTCGTTCAGCTCGATCAGATCCGCGGGCGCAAGAGCCGGCGGCCGCAGCTCCCGCTCCCGGCCGGGCGGGCGGGTGTGGGCGTGGGCGCGCGTGACGAGGCGGCAGAGGTTCGAGTAGCCCTGCCTGCTTTCGACCAGCACCGTCACGTGTGAGCCCACCCGCCCTGGCGGGCCCTCGAGCGTCAGCTCGCAGCCGGTGATCGGGTGCAGCCCCAGCGCCTTGGCCGCATGCGCGAACTCGAGCGAGCCGTAGAGCCCGTCGTGGTCGGTCAGCGCCAGCGCCTCGTAGCCCAGCTCGACCGCCCTGGCGGCCAGCTCCTCGGGTTGCGAGGCGCCGTCCAGAAACGAGTAGGCCGAGTGAACGTGGAGCTCGACATAGGAAGGAGAGCGAAGGCCGGCCTGCCTCACTTACTCATTGTAGCGAACGTGTGTTCGCCTCATTCGTCTTTCAAGCAATCTTCGTCGCCCAGCACTCCTGGTCATTGGCGAGATCGAGCAAGTAGAGCGTCTGTTTGCCCAAATGCACAACTCCTGGAAATTCGACCGGCCAGGCGAGGTCGCCGAAGACCTGAAAAACGACCATCGTTCCGTGAGTGCCCGCCCTCGCACGCAAGAGATGCTGCGGTTTGGCTATCCGCTTCTCCGTACCGTGCCGGTTCTTGCAATAGGCTGCCGCAGAGGCCGCGTCACCTACGAGTGCGGCTTGAAGAGCTTTCCGAACAGAATCGAACGCACCGCCGTATATCTCTGTGCCTACGCAGGCAGCCATAAAGAGATAGGCGATCCCGACCGGAACTTCCAGCGGAGTGATTGGGTCCGTAAGGCTCGGCTGTAGGCTCAAACTCGACCAATCGATCCGTTTCTGAATACGGAAGCCCGATCGAATCTCAATCCACTCGCCCGGCTTCGCGGCTTCGAAGGCCACCTGAGCCGCGGCGATCTCTTCACTTGTACTTCCGCATCGGCGGAGATCGGCTTCTATCTGCTTTCGCGTGTTCTCGTCGCTCCTGACCGCGATCGATTGCCTCGGTCGAAGCTCTGCTCTGTTGCCCATCGTTGCCTCGACACGTCCGTAGTGTTCGGTATCGGCGAAATAGCGTTCTCCACACCGAATCATCTGTACGAGATCGCGAGGTAGATCATTCTCGAGTTGATCGACGAGGCGGCGTACGGAAGCGTCCTTTTGCAGAGTCGCCTCAAGCTCGCCCATCCTGTCATTGCAGCCTTTGCATAGAAACTCGGCTGAGAGTCGGCCTCCAACCGATTTCGGTATCACGTGAGAGTCCGTCATCTGCGAGAGCTCGACGCCGACTTGCGGTGCATTGAGACAGACGATGCAGCGCTTTTCAGGCCACGGGATCTTCATCAGACGGTTGTCTCTGCGGCGTTTCCGCGCCAGCGCCATGCACGGCGGAATCCAAGTGCTTCAGCTTCGGTAACCGTAGAAACGTATGACTCGCCTCGCTCTGGCTCGATCACGGTTGTGTCGTACTGCTGATCGAACGGAAGGTGATAGATGCGCTCTTCGGTGCGATGCGCGATGTTGCACTTGATTCGAGGGTAGTCCGAGAGCGGGAAGCTCTCCTCGACTTTGATCTCAAGCTGACGTGCGAACTCACGCGCCCGCTCAGAAAGCGACGTAGTCGTTACGAAGGTCCCCGTGACCCTCTTTCCAGGGTTCTCGATTCGAGCCGCTACGACAGTGCCGAACAGCTGGAAGATGTGCTTCTCGTGGATAGTCTTCGCCTGCGCCCAGCGCTTGCACTGGATCACCTCGGTCTGCCCGTCGCGCTCGACGAGTAGATCGCGTCCGAGATCTTCTAATCCCTTGAAGATGCCGTGATAAGAGACTCGGCAACCTTCCTGCTCTCGTAGGTAGCCGACGTAGCGCTCGTAGTCGCGGCCTAGCTGCCACGGCGTCTTTCGGGAACGCAGGTAGCGATCGAGCGCTCTCTGACTCCGCTCCACAGAAGACAGCTCGGCGAACTCCTCTGCTGTCAGCCAGCGCCTCGCCGGATCTGACTCGTCCCGGCCGTCCTCGTTATCTTCATCGAGGTATCCCTGCTCGGCTTCGAGGTCTCGGAACTCTGTCAGCCAGGGGAAGTACCACTCGTAGTAGCGAACGAGCCACTCTGACAGCTTTGCTCGGCGGCGAACGTCCGCAAGCTCACGGCCTTTCGCCTTTACCTCGTCGGCGGCCTTCAACGCCGGCCGCCTCTTCCGGCGAAGCTGCTCCGCGAGGGTCTCCGATCTTGCGGTCTCGTAATCGGCCCAGGCCTCGGCGAGAAGCTCGAAGCCGCTGATTCGATCTCTCACTAGCGCTTCAGCCACCTCTCGAGCACGGACGCTCTCCTTCTGGCGAGCGTCGATCGCCTTTCGCGCTTCGGCGATATCGCTTTCGAACTGCTTCTTGAGTCGCTCTGCTTCGTCGCTCACGCCACGCAGCCGAGCGAGCAGTGACTTTGCTTCCAGGGGGAGGTCGTCCTCATGCATAAGACTGGAAAGGGGAGCGGTTGGTGTCATAGATCCCCAACCCGGCGGTGTAGGTGCACCTTGGCCACGTTGAGCAGCCCCAGAACTCGCTACCGGCGTTTCGGCCTTTGCGTGCAAGTCGGATTACCAGGCGGCTGCCGCAGAGCGGGCAACGCGGCGAGAGACTGCTCGGTTGGAGGAGTGCTTCTAGGTCGGAGTGCTGTTGCTCCACTTTCGAGCGGATCGACGCGACGGCGTTGGTGACCGCTTGTTCCCCGATAGGCACCGCGGCCAGAGCGAGTCGCTGAAATAACCTACGCTCGCGCCAACGCCTCAGCATTGTCCTTGAAGCAAACACCGGACCCTAAGGCAGGTCAAGCAGCGATCGGGCATGAACTCAAGGCACGAAGAGCTACGGCCTCAACCACGGTCGTCGTTGAGGCTCACTCGAACTTGCCCGCCCCGCTTACGGAGAGACGCCTCGCCGATCAGGCGAGGCGGAGGTAGCTAGACACCCGCCCAGACCTCAATAAGTATCTGGCGGCGCCGGCCCGGCGTAGACGACGACAGGATCGCCGTCCTCCCGGCGTCTGTAGCGCACGCGCTCGCCGGCGACGACCTCGAGCTCTCAGGGCTCTCGTTCCTCTCCACGCGAAAAGGAGACGGCCCGATCCTCTACTCCCGTTTCGAGCTTCGAGCGACTCGCAAACGGCGTGGCGAATGTGAGATCTTTCCCCAAACATGAGCGACAGCCGATGAACGGGGAGATGAAGGCCGAGCGCCGTGCCTCGCTCGAGCGGGTGCGCTCCTACTACGCCGAGGAGCTGACTGGCCTACTCGCGCACGTCGAGGAAGCGATCGATCGCTATCGCGCCGGCGAGATCGACGTGCACCAGGTTGACGAGGTCGTCCATCGCTACACGAAGGCGACGCGAAAGCTCTGGTCGTTCTGCTGGAGTGGTGGCGGCTCGCACTTCGTCTGGATCTCGCGGATTCTCGATCAGCCCGACCTGCATCCAGGCAGCTGGTGGGAGAACGCGGCACCGAGGCGCTGAGCCTGGCGTCCGAGCGCGTCATTAGCCTCACGCGCGTGGGCAAGCTGTCGCGTAATGCTCCCTGCCCCTGCGGCTCGGGCCTCAAGTACAAGCGCTGCTGTCTCGGAAAGGAAGATCTCGCCAGGCTCTTCGCTCAGGCCGTGGCGCTTCCGATAGCGCTCCCATTGCTACGTCCGGATGGCGAGGCGTTCGAGGCCTGGGCCAATACAAAGCAGCCCGCAGGCCCCGACGGAGCGCCGCCGAAAGGCCTCATCGACGAAGGCATAGACCGGGTCGAGGAGGAGGAGCGCGAGCGAATTGTCGAAGCTGCTGCTCGAGCTCACCCGAAGTTGTGGCAGCGACTTTGCGAAGAGACCGGCGATGAGGATCTCCTCCGCAGCTGCGTTCTTTACGGTGCGGTACTGGCTGCCCTGCGCGAGGAGCGCTCGCTCGATCCCGATACGCTGGATCTGATCGAGGAGGAGAGCCCGGATTTCTCCGATCCCGTCGAGGCTCTCGCGGTGGCCATCGAGTCCGCCGATATCTGGAGTCAGGTCGACGCGATCTCAGCGCTGCGCGCGTTCGAGGCAATGCCTGAGAACGCCAGCGAGAAGTCCTTTGGACGGCGCTGGCGCGAACTCGTCGCCGAGGTCAGCGCGGAGCGCTGGAGCGATCGGCACGAGCGGCGCCTCCGCCTCCTCGTTGAGAGGATTCGCAGCCAGCTTCCGTTCGAAACCCATCCACTGGCGACCGCAGCACTGCAGGCCGCCTGCAAACGTCTCGATCAAAAGGAGAAGCATTTCGCCCGGCTGGCGGCGATGCTACTCGCTGATGCGGCCACTCGCTGCATTATGTCCAAGGCTTTCCCCGAGCTCGACCTCGCCGCCTGATCCCTCAGAGCCTGTCGCGTCCCAGCGGGCTCGACTCTAGCCCGGATAGATGCTGCCGAGCTCGACGATGCGCCAGCTGCCGCGCCATCGCGCCAGCACGATGTTCGCGCTCGGGCCATCCTGGCGGAGAGGAGGGGCTCGAGTCAATTCGTCATCGGGTCGGCGAGCCTGGCGGCACGATCTATCAGGCGCTCCTGCGAGTAGGCCAGGCTCTATCCTCGCCCCGACGTGATTCTTCGCTGCACCAAGAAAGCGCTCGACCTGCTCGGTAGCCAGGCGACCACGCTCGCCGAGACGCCGCCGAGCGACGACGACTGGTACCTCAACCTCGTCTGGGTCGAGCGGCGGAAGTGCGTACTACTCATCCACGCAGGCACGCTCTTCTCGGTCTTCGCCTTCGATGTGCGCAAGGCGGATCTGCATCCGATCGGCCCCCGTATCGTCGGGCTGATCGACAAGGAGCTTCGCTCGGAGAATCTGCCGCTCGACTGCCTTGGCCACCTCAACTCCGACGAGGTTCAAATCTGCAGGACAGCGAGCCGGAGCATTCTCGCGTTCATGAACGAGATCGTGGTACACAGCCGCTACTTCATCGCCAACTCGGGCGGGCTCGCTCACTGCGACACTCGCGTGCTCAATCGCTGGCTGCGGCGAACCCTGCACAACCGAGGCGGTTACTTCACACCCATGGATCTCGTGGAGGAGCGGCTTACCGATCGCCGGCGATCGTGAGGCTGAGCAGATGAACCTTGCGGTGCGCCTCCCTCGGCGACGGGCGCGTCATGTCGGTCGGGCCGGTGCTCTGCCTTCGTCGCCACGCTGACTCAGTGCGTGTCCGGCGGCGCCGGCCCCGCGTAGACGACCACCGGATCGCCGTCCTCCCCGCGCCTGTAGCGAACGCGCTCGCCGCCGCCGACCTCGAACTCCCAGAATTCGCGTAGGCGCCCGGCCATGCGGTGGTGCCGGCCGGCATAGGTGCGCGGGTAGGGGGTATCGGCGAGCTCCCGGTAGACGCGCTCCATCACCGCCGGGCGCGATTGGCAGAGCTTCTCCCACTCGCGCTTGCGGGTCGCGTAGACATGGTGGCGACCGCGGTAGGACTCGCCGGGCGGGCGGATCTCCTGTGGGCTCACGCCGCGTCCGCGGACTCGGAGTAACCGTAGTGAGAAGGCGCGAAGACCTCCTCGGGCTCTCCTTCCTCGAGCATCGCCGCGAGGACGTCGGGGGCACGGTAGGTATCGGCGGTCGCCTTGAAGGCGCGGACGAGCCCGACCACCTCGGAGAGGTCGCCGCGACCGGCGGCGAGCAGAGTCGTCCGCGATAGCTCGTCGACGAACTCCTCGACCTCGTCGGGATGAAGTGAGTCGATCCACGGGAACGGGCTGAGCGATGCCCAATCGCCGATCGGCTCCTCATGGTGACGCTCGAACACCTCCCGGAACTGCCCGGCCGTGCGCGCCCACTCGAGCAGGGAGCCGGCAAACTCGGCGTCCTTCCACAGCTCGACGGCGAGCACCGTCCCGTCCGCGTCGAGTATCTGGACGAGCCCGTCCTCCTTGGCGCCGTTGAGAACGGCTCGGTACCGGCGCTGCACGTCGGAGGCCCGGAAGACCTTGGTGCCCTTTTTCTCCCTCGCCATCGCTCGGCTCCTTACATAGGTTCTTACATAAGAGTAGCCGTCTTCATCGGACAAGGGAAGTGGCTCTTCCGGCCACTGTCCGTCACGCCTTCTGCGCGAACCAGCCGCCGCGCACCGCGTCGTGAAAGACGACAACCGCCTGCCCTCCCACGAGCACGCAGTCGAAGTAGCGGCGGTAGAGGGGCTCCTCGGTCCACCAGCGATCGACCACGCGCCACTCCTCGCGCACGAGCGCAACCTGCTGGCGGTTGATCTGCACCGGCACGCCGGCGCCATTCGTCTCGACCAGCGCCGAGCGCGGCGCGTTCAGGGCTCTGGCTCTACCCCGTGGGGTGGAGTGGAGATGGCGGTCAACGCCCTCGACGCTCGCCACGCGAGCCCGGCTCGACATCGTCTTCTACTTCGTCACTCGTCGCGCGGGACAAGGAGCGCGCGCGCCTCGGGGATGCGCGACCAGGGCGCAACCTCGACGACGCTGCAGACGGAGCCCGGCCCCGTACTCGTCCGTACCTGCTTCAACCCCTGCGCCAGCCGCGCACCGAGCTCGCCTCCGGCCGCCGCCGCCAGCTGCAGCTGCTCGCCCGTCTCCTCGGCCAGCGTCTCCAGCTCCAGCCCCAGCTCCAGCACCGGCGAGGGAATCTCGGCCAGCTTGGAAGAGAGAGCCGCGGAGATGCGGCCGCGCTCGGCGCTCGGCTGGCGCAGGGTGGTCTTGCGGCGCCAGGAGCCGCCGCCGGCGAGCTTGGCCGAGAGGGCGAGCGAACGAACGAAGCGACCGCCCCGCTCGGGCCGGGCGAGCAGGCGCTCGACCAGCACCGAGAAGGTTCGCCGGAGCGTGAGCTCGTTTGCGACCGCCTCGGGAAAGGCGATCGACTCGGCGATCTCGGCGGCGGGCACTCTCCCCTGCACGCGCGCCGCCGAGCCGCCACGCGCCAGCTCCCAGGCCCGGCGCCCCTCCTTGCCCAGGCGCTCGCCGGCGGCGCCGCCCGGAATCACGGTCAGCTGCCCGATCGTGCGCACGCCCAGCTCGTGCAGGCGCTCGCGCTCGGGCTTCGGCATCGGCAAAAGCTCGATCGGAAGCGGCGCCAGGAACTCCTCGGTCTGCTCGTCGGGAACGATCAGCGCCTGCCCGTTCCGGGCGACACTGGCGGCCGCCAGCGCCGCGAAGCGCCTGGCAGCCGCGCCGAGGCAGGGATCCCAGAAGGGCCCCACGGCCAGCAGCGCGCGCTCGAGCACCTGCTCCAGCCCGCGGTAGAGCCGCTCGACGTGGCGCGTCTCGAAGTAGAGGCAGCCCGGCTCCTCGGGCTCGACGGCGATGCCGATATCCTCCAGCCGCCGCAGCAAGTGCTCCCACTCGGCTTCGACACGGGCCGGATCGGGCTCCAGCAGACAGAGTCCCGGACAAACCGTGAGCGCCTCCCCCAGGCGCATTCCCGGCCTCACCCCAGCCTCCGCTGCCTTCGCCGTCACCGGCCCGATCACATTGTCGCTGCCGGGCAGTGGCTCAAGCGCCAGTGGCCGCCCGCGAAGCTCCTCCCGCCCGGCCATGACCGCCCGTAACTCGAACCCCGGAATGAGAAGGCAGGCGATCATTGGGAACATATGTTCTACACGAACAGGCGTTCTCCTGTCAACCTCCGACGAAAGTCCGCCTCCTGACTTTGAATCAAAAGCGAAAAATCCAAATAGAAGCCGCAGAGAACCCGGCAGAATCTCGAGCGGTAGTTCCTGGTGGTTCTGGTGACGCGGGACTAGTAACAACAGCCGGGAGCTGCATCACTCTGGGGTCTTCTAACGGAAAGATGCATCCCTGTCACGGATGAGATGTCGGTTCGAGTCCGACCCCCAGAGTTCTTCGAAAGCGAGTTTGCTCGCTCAGACTGTCAGATATATCCTGTGAGTACGTGACAGGGATGTATTCGTAAGGGCCGCCAACGCGCGGCCCTTACCTTCTCGTCGCGAGTCCTAGCTCGAAGGGGAGTAATGAAGCCGCGTGCTCGCCTAGACGTACTTCTCACCGGTTCCCCCGGCATGAGGGGCCGGCTCCGGCAGCGGGCGCTAACGCCCCTTACGCCGCTCCGCCCGCGCCAGATCGCTGAGCTCGGTGAGGGCGCGGTCGGCTTCGGCCGTGTCCCGGTCTCGGATCGCAGCGTGGACGCTCCGGCCCGCCGTGTCGACGTGGACGGTCGCGAGACGCAGGCGGCGCTGGAACGGACCTTGCACGCGGCGCAGGCTCTGCACCTTCTCGAGCGGGACCCAGGCGGTCACGCGCCGGATCCGCCCGCTGGTCGTGGCGACGCAGGTCTCGGTGCGTCCCCAGGCGAGCATGCGGTAACGGAGTGGACTCTTCAGGAGCACGCGCCGCGGCGTGGGCGATTGCCTGCGTGGTCGGTCGGGGACGATGCGCTCGAGCAGCTCCTCCGCAAGAGCACGACTTCCTACGGGGAGCACCGTGCGAAGCGGCCGGCGTTCGGCCTGGCCCTCTCCCTTCGAGCGCTGCTTCCCGGCCAGGTCAACCTCGAGCCGGCACCAGCCGAGCGCCCGCCAGAGTAGCGGCTCGACCATGCGCACGGCCTGCACGCGGCCGGGCCGGATCGTCTCCGCACTCAGCGCGATCAGGCCGGAGCGAAGGCGCAGACCGTCGGGAGCCTCGGCCAGGCTCAGCCTGTACTCCTGGTTGAAGCGCCGCCAGACGAGTGTGAGCACGCTGAAGATCGGAACGGCGCTGGCGCTCGCCACCGCCACCGCCGCGCTGGGGGAGAGCACGGCGATGAGGATCAACCCGACGATCATCGCCTCCGCGAATAACCCCACATCGCTGATCAAGATCGAGGCGGCGAGCCGGCCCGTTGGGACCGTTGTCAGCACGTGCTCCTCGACGGCCGCCTCCGACGCCGGCGTCGCTTCGTGCTTGCGGGCTCCCTCGGCGAGGGCAAGCAGCCGGGCGCGCAGCGGCTCCGCCTCGTGCGCGGCCAGGTAGGCGAGTCGTGCCGTCGCGCCGCTCGAGCCGCCGGTTCGCAACCTGAGCTCGGCGACGCCGAAGACTCGCGCCAGTCCGGGCCTGACGATGTCTATCGCTTGGGTCTGCGAGAGCGGGAAGCGCAACGACTGGCGCCGCAGCACGCCCGACTCGATGCGGAGATCGTCGCCGTCGATCCGCCAGCGGGTGACGAGCCAAGACACGAAGCCGAGCACGACTGCGATGCCGACGACCGCCAACTCGACGAACGAGTCGCTCGAGCCTCGTCGGCCCTGGACCAGCGAGAGCAAGAGCAGGGTGGCGACGCCGATCGTGGCCCTTCCCCCGCGGACGATCGGCGACAGCGGGTGTAAGCGCCGCCAGCTGCCCGGCTCGCTCACAGTCCCGCCGCCTGCGCCTCCCCGACCTCGGCCAGGCGATCGCGCAAGCGGGCTGCCTCCTCGCGGTCGAGCCCCGGGATGCGGGCATCGCTCGCGGCCGCGGCAGTGTGCATTCGCACGGTCGCCAGCCGGAACGATCGCTCGAGCGGGCCGGCGCTCACGTCGATGAACTGCATGCGTCCGTAGGGCACGACCGAGAGCCGGGAGAAGAGCACTCCGCGCCAGACGAGCAGGTCGTCCTCGCGCTCCGCGTAGCCCCAGGCGTGGAAGCGCCGCGAGACGAACCGTTCCGCCCCGAGCCCCAGCAGCAGCACCCCGCCCAGGCAGGAGAGCCCGACCGCCGTGCGCCCGAGCGCAGCGACGACGCCCGCGGCTATCAGCGCGGCGAGCGCGATTGCCGCCACCTCCAGCCGGCGCAGCACGAGCAGCCGCGGCGACGGACGCCGCCAGCTCTCGCTCTCGCCCCTGACTCCGTCGACGCTCACGGGCGCTGAGTATGCCGGAAACAGCGGCGTACTAACGGCTCACGCCGAGAGGCGCTCGAGCTCTTCGCACTCGAACGTCTCGAGAGCATAGGGCGACGTCGTGCGATAGAGGACTTCTACCGGCGCCAGGCCGTGGGGTGTCTTCTCCCAGTAGAAGGGGTCGTAGGCGAGCTGGACGAGGGCTCTCCAGGCGGCGAAGGAGTGCAGGAGCCAGTAGACCGGCGTGAACAGCGCCCAGACCGCGAGCCGGTAGATCCTGCGCCGGACGACGGCCAGCATGTTGAGCGCGATCATGACGACGTTACCGGCAAGGAAGCCGATCGTGATGATCGCGGCGAAGGGGTGGGGAAAGATGTGCGCGACCTGCGTCCCTCCGGGTAGCCCGAGATACCAGAGCAGAGATAGGAGCCACATCACCGGCACCGCAAGGAAGGCGGCCGGCGTACCGGCGATCAGGAGCAGAAAGCCGGCGACTCCGCGCAGGCCGGCTTGGCGCGCAGCGGAGAACGGGCGACGGCTGTGCACGATCGCGGTCTGCATGTAGCCCTTGATCCAGCGTGTTCGCTGGCGGATCCAGGGACGGAGCTCCGAGCAGGCCTCCTCGTAGGTCGTCGAATCGATCACGCCGACCGTGTAGCCGCGCACCGAAGCGCGAACGCCCAGGTCGGCGTCCTCGGTGACGTTAAAGGCGTCCCAACCGCCGAGCGAGCGCAGCCGCGCGGTGTCGAAGTGGTTCGAGGTGCCACCGAGGGGAATCGGCAGCCCGAGCCGCTCGAGGCCCGGCAGCATGCAGTCGAACCAGTAGGAGTACTCGAGCGTAAACATCCGCGTCAGCAGGTTCTGGTTCGCGTTGAAGTAGTTGAGCCGGGCTTGCAGGCAGACGAGTGACTCCGGGCCGGCACGGAAGGCGGCGACCGCGTCGCGGAGCTGCCCGGGGTCGGGCCTGTCCTCGGCGTCGTAGATGACGAGGTAGTCGCCGCGGGCGAAGAAGAGACCGACGTTGCAGGCTCGCGGCTTCGTCTGCGGCAAGCCGGATGGAATCAGCACGAATCTGACCGTGTCGGGGGGATCGGCGGCCTTGGCCGCCTCGATCGTCTCGAGATCTTCTTCCTCCATCAGGAGCAGGATCTCGAGCCTCTCTTGCGGGTAGTCGAGCCGGCGCAGGTTTTCGATCAGATCGCCGACGACGTTCGCCTCCTTGAACAGCGGCACCAGCACCGTGTAGACGGGGAGCTCGTCGTCGGGCACCCGCGCCGGCGCGATCCGGCGATCGCGCTTCTTGGCGGCGCTCGCTCCAACGAGCGAGGTCACGAACTTGAACAGAACGGCAAGCACGAAGGTACTGTCGATCGAGACGATCAGCGCGACGAGCAGGGCCCGAATATCGAGCAGCGCCCCTATCGCGAGCGCTCCGGCAAGCAACTCCAGCGAGAGTCTCTGCCCGAGCGACAAGCCTGCTCGCGCACCCAGGAGCGGATCGCGATCCGATAGCCCGTAGGCCGCGTCGCGGCTGATGTCGGTACGGAAGATGCTCCCGAGCGCGATCTGAACATCCCAGTCGGTCGTGGCGAGGAACTCGATCGCGCCGATCCGATCGCGAAGGCTCTCGGGGCAGGCGGCAAAGACGCGCCCGGCCAGCTCCTCGCTCGGCGGCTCGGAGGTTGCCACCTGCAGCGTCCGGCCAACGAGTCTGAACGGGATCCAACCTTCACCCACCATCAGGCCGCGCTCGAGCTCGCCCGCGATCTCGGCGTCAGGGGGAGCCTCGACGAGATCGGCGAAGTCGCAGCCCCACAGCTCGGCCAACACCTCGTAGAGCTGCTGGCGCCGCACGAGCCCGGCAGCAAGAAGAACCCGCCCTAGCCGCACGCCCGTCCGCTCCTGCGTCTCCAGCGCCCAGCGAAGCTGGAGCTTCGAGATCAGGCCTCGCTCGACAAGCGCTTCGCCGAGAAGCGGCACAGCTTCGGTCGGTCGGTTGGCCCGTGCACGTGCGAATCGATCAGTGAGCAAGAAATCTCCGTGGGTCGCGGTTCTCTTCTTGGAATCGACGGGTTGGCGCCCGTTTTGAATCTCGAGCCGAGGCAACTACCGATCTGCGCGGCTGCCGACGGTTCGGATTTGCGCTCCGCTCCGCTTTCAGCTGCCGTGAACTCGACTCAGAATGAAGATCCGCCGAGCTGACGCACATAAGCGCGCTCGCGCAGCTGGAGACGATGGGGGTGGCGATTCGGCGGGCTGTCTGAGCTCTTTCGGGCTCTTCCCCGGGGGAACGCCGACCAAGTGCCTTTACGGCGCCACGTTCCTCCGCCCTCCCCCAAGAGCGCCAAGCGGAATGAAGACTCGGCGACTGGCTGCGTGACGGCACCGTGTTCCTCCGCCCTCCCCCGAGCCACCCACCCGCGGGGTCGTGAAACGGTAGCTCGAAAGAGCGCACGAGATGTGCCGGTTTCGTGCCGAATCAGTACCGCGCCGCCTCGATTCCGTAATCAGAGGATCGACTTCCGTTTCTCTCCGCCGGCCTGCTCAGCGGGCTCATTGCCCGTTCCAGGAGAAGTGCTGGTAGTCCTTGAGCGAGTGCCAGTAACCGCCCCAGTGCCAGCCGACCGCCTCGAAGGCGCGCACGGCCGCGTCGCCGGAGTGGATCATCCCCTTCGCCCGCTTGCTCCGGTTGGTGTATCTACTCCCGCCGGGCGGTGAGACGACGCCCTGGCGAACCTCGGGGTTTTCGAGCGGGTTGATGTCGATCGCGCGGCCGTAGGCGTGCTCCGACCAGGAGCCCGCGCCCGGGACGCCGCGGCAGTTGAAGGCCGAGGTGTTATCGGCCGTCATCGAGCGGTCGTCGCTGGAGCCGTAGACCTCGACCAGCTGCATGCGCCGGATCGGAAAGCGAGCGCCGTAGAGCGTGCGTAGCGCCTTCAGGACCGGGCTCGCGTAGCTCCTGTGCAGAATCAGCTTGCCCTGGTGCGCCCGGCCGTCGAAGCCCCAGAAGCTGACCTCGACCAGGCGCAGATCCGAGACCGGGACAGGACAGCCGCGGTGCCAGGAGGTCATGCTCTTCGCGAGCGCCGGGCCGATGCTCGAGACGGAGGCGCGGAAGGGGGGCTGGGCCTGTGAGCCGGCGGCGGGCACGAAAAGGGCGTTGGCCAGCACGAGCGCCGTCAACGCCCAACCTATGCGGTAACCAAGGCCGAACCGCTGCATCGCTCCCCTTCCTAACACCTATGACGAAATCGAGAGAGTCTTGCTCGAAGCCCGCTAGCGAGGGAGACTCCGAATAGAAGCGAAAAACTCCCCGCCGGGAAGGAGACGCCAGATGATCGTCGTCGGTGTGGATGGCTCCGAGTGCTCGCGCTCGGCGCTTCGGTTCGCCCTGGAGGAGGCTCGCATCCGGCAGACGAAGCTGCGGGTGGTCGTCGTCTGGCACGTGCCGCTGGCGGCCTACGGAGCGGGCTGGGCGCCGCCGCCTCCCGGCCTGACGGAAGACGCCGAGGCCGCGGCCGGAGAAATGCTCGCCGAGGCTCTGGAGCTGGCGAAAGCAAACGGCCCAGCGGTGGAGATCGAGCCGGTCATGCGTGAGGGTCAGCCCGCGAACGTGCTCGTCGAGGAGGCCGCGAAGGCAGACCTCCTCGTCGTCGGCTCGCGCGGCTGGGGCGGCTTCCGCGAGCTGATGCTGGGCTCGGTCAGCCAGCAGTGCGCGCACCACGCCCGCTGTCCGGTCGTGATCATCCGCGCCGGCTGCGAATGCGCGCCCCCGGCCGAGACCGACCGCTAGGCTTCAGCCGAGCGAAGCGCGCGGGAGCACCCATGTCCCGGCTCGACAGCCGGGAGTCCCGCGGCGCGAGATCACAATCCGACCGGGAAACTCGGCGGGTAGCGACCAAGCGCGCAGAGTCGCGCCCTCGAGGCAGTGGTAGGCCGAATCGTTGCTCTGGAAGGAACGAACGCGGCCGATCCGCTTCGCGTCGCTGACGCGCGCCACCTCGACCTGAGGCGTCGAGATCAGACTCACTCTCTTCCCCTTCCACACAGCCGAGTAGTCGAGCCGCCTTGGGTTAAGCGGCAGGAAAAACGGCTTGCGCGGTTCCTGCGAGAAGTCGAAGTCGCGCCGCAGGTCGCCGAGAATCGCCACCCGCTCGCGTACCACCGGCCTGGAATCGGGGCGACCGTCGGTCTTCGGATCGAGCCGCCTACCGCCAAGGAAGACGTCTTCGATGAACTTGAGATAGGCGTCGAAGGAAAGCGTCTGATCGTCGAGGAAGCCGCGCCTGGCGTACGGGCTGATGACGAGCCCCGGCACACGCAGGCCGTAGCCGTTCTCGTCCACCCGTGGCGGCCGAACGTGATCGTAATAACCGCCCCAGTCGTCCCAGGTGACGAAGATGGCCGTCGAATCCCAATCGGGTCCGCCCATGACGGCGTTGACGAGCCCGGTCACGTAGCTCTCCCCCGTGCTGACGACCCCGGGGTCGCGTTCCGAGAGCTTGATGTTCGGGACGACCCAGGAAACCGCGGGAAGCGTACCCTCGGCGGCCGCCTCGTAGAACTTGGAGATACTCCGGACGTTCGCTTGTTGGTCGTCCTTCCTGACCGTACTGAAGTACGGCAGGGGATTCCACCTCGCCGGGGTTTTCGCGTTCGGCGCGCCCGGGGTGCAGGTGGGCACATAGTCGTTGCAGTCGGCCTGCGTCCCGGTGAAGAAGTAGAAGCCCCAGCTCACGCCGGCTCGATGGAGGAGGTAGGTGAGATCGGTCCAGGCGTAGTTCGGGGTCTTCCCCGAGGGGTTGTCGGGAGATTCGGGGTTCGTCTGGACAGCGCTGGAGCAGCTCATCGGGTTTCCCTTGATCTTGCAGCGCGCCGACCAGCCCGAGACCATGAAGAGGCTCCCGGTGGGACCTCCCCAGGAAAGACTCGACGTGAACATGCGCTCCTGGAGCACGAAGTTCCTCGCGTAGGCCCAGTAGTTCGGGATCTCGTGGTAGTCGTGATAGCCGATCACATCCGGCGCGCTGGTGCCCGGCGCACAGGGCTCCAGGCGCGGCTCCTTCCGGCACTTCTCGGGATACGTCACCTGGGCAACGAACCCGTCCATCTTGCCGCCGTTGATGTCGGCCACCGCGCTCGAATATCCGTGCGGACCACCGACGTTGAGGTCGGTCGGGTCGCGGGCGGGACGGACGCATTTACCACTTGCGGGATTAGGGATGCAAACGGTCGGAATGCCATTCTTCATCGGAATCCCGTTTGCTCCCGGGTAGGTCCCGAAGTAGTTGTCGAAGGTGCGGTTCTGCTGCACGATCACGATCACGTGCTTGATCTTGCTAATGCCGGCCGGAGCGGGATCCGCAGCCGCGACGCCGAGTACGAGCACCGCAGCCAAGGCCGAGGCAGTGGCGCCGAGTAAAGCCAGCGCGAGCTTATTGCCGGTTATCTCGCGCATCTAGGGAATCTTAGAGCTACCGCCCTGCGAGGCCGGTCCTTAAGAAGCGCGAGTCGAAGGAACCCGATCCTCGGCGAGGAGATGCCCCTCGCTGGTTCGCTCGAAGGCCTCGATCGCCCGGAGAACGATGTCCACCGACCCGACGGGGTCGAGTCCCACCGCCGTCTCGGCGGCCAGCACGAGCCCGTGCACACCGTCCAGCAACGTGTTGGCGATGTCGTTGGCCTCGGCGATCGTGGGCTGGCGGTTGGTGACCATCGACTCGAGAAGGTTGGTGGCCACGTAAACAGGACGGTTCCAGCGGTTGGCCCGGCGAACGATGGCCTTCTGGTAGTAGGGCACGTACTCCAGCGGAACCTCGTGGGACAGGTCGCCCCGGTCGACGATAACGGAATCCGACGCCTCGATGATCTCGTCCATGTTCCTGACACCGGCCCGGCTCTCGATCTTCGACATGATGTGGGCGCCGGCGGGCGCCAGCTCGCGGATGCGGACAACGTTCGCAGCGCTGGCCGCAAACGACAGCGCGTAGTGCGTGATCCCATGAGCGGCGCCGATACGGATGGCGGCCACGTCCTGCTCGGTGAGGGCGGGCAGCTCCAGCGGCGGGTCTATGGTCACGGCCTTGTTCGTACGAACCCTGCCGGGAGAGACGACTGTGGCCCGAGCCGAGCCCTTCTCCACCTTGGTGATCCGAAGCGCCGCGCCGTCGAAATCGAGATTCACGGTGGTGCCGGGGACCAGTGCCTCGAAAACCGAGTCCGGCCAGAGCGGGATTACCCGGTCGCTTCCGGTCAGCGGTTCGCCGGATAACCGCACCTCCGTCCCCTCCAGCAGCGTCACGTCCGACTGGATCTGGCCGCACCTAACCTGGGCGCCCTGAGTGTCGAGACAGATCGGCGTGGAGGACACGGCCCTGACCGACGCGATGGCTTCCTCCAGGGCTTCGGGAGCGGTGTGGGAGAGGTTGATCCGGAACAGGTCTACACGCCGCTCGTCGAGCCCCTTGATCACGTCCGGGCGGAACGACGCCGGGCCCAGCGTGCAGAGGATCTTGATCTTCATCGTTCCCGCCTCTCCCTTCGCAGTGGCGGGGCCAGTTTAGAGCCTATTCCGTCAGGCCCGCACGCCCGTGCCGGATACCGGCGCGTGCCGGCCGCCGCCTTGTCGCGTCACCGACCGTCCCTGGATGGGTGTATAAACTCCTGCGCCTGAGCTCCTGCTCCAGCCGACCGGTATCGGAAGGTTCGATGAACAAGCCTGCCGCATCAGCTCGCCATGGGAGAACGGCGTTGAACGTAGACCTCGACCGCAGCGTCCGCAAGGACGAGGCGACGGTCCCCGAGACCGAGAGCGCGACCACAGGTTGAGCCCCAAACGCCCGACGCGAAAGCCGGTGCTCGTCACCGGCGCTCACCGCACGGGCACCGGCTGGGTCAGCCGCGTTCTGGCCATGTCTCCGTCCCGGCTCGGCTACATCTGGGAGCCCTTCAGTCCACGGCACCGGCCCGGCACGCTGCCGCTCGAGTTCGATCGCTACTTCCAGTACGTCTGCGCGGAGAACTGCGCGGGCTACGCCGGCCCCCTGGCCGACACGATTGCCTTCCGCTACCGGCCGCTGGCCGAGCTCCGCTCGCTGCGCAGCCCCAGGGACGCGGGACGGATGGTGCGCGACTGGGGAGTCTTCACGTACCAGCGCCGGCGAGGAGCGGCCGCACTGCTCAAGGATCCAATCGCGCTCTTCTCCTCGGAGTGGCTGGCCGACACCTTCGACCTCGATGTCGTCGTCCTGATCCGCCACCCGGCTGCGTTCGTGGCCAGCCTGAAGACGCGCAACTGGCGCCACAGCTTTCAGGGCTTCCTCGACCAGCCTCTCCTGATGCGCGACTTCCTGCATCCCTACGAGGAGGAGATCCGCTACCACGCCGTCAAGGGGCGAGACATCGTCGACGAGTCGGCCGTGCTCTGGAAGCTGCTCTACTCGGCGGTCGCGCGCTTCCAGGAGAAGCGGCCGGACTGGAACTTCGTCCGCCTCGAGGATCTCTCGCGCAACACCCTGCCAGCGTTCCAGAAGCTCTACGCCGACCTTGGTCTGGAATGGGGTGAGAAGGTCGAGGAGTTCATCCGCGCTACCTCGAGCGCGAGGAACCTCGCCGTGGACAGCGACCCGGGCTCGGTGAAGAGAAACAGCGCCGCCCACTCCTGGAGCTGGAAGAAACAGCTCGCGCCCGAGGAGCTCGAGCGCGTGCGCGCCGGCACCGATCCGCTCTGGAAGCGCTTCTACTCAGAAGCCGACTGGGGCGAGTAGCGCCCGAACGCGACGACCTGGAAGATAATCGGCGTTCTCTGCTTCAACCCGTTGCCAAACCGAGCGAGAACCGAGCAGGCCTAGGACGTAGGGAGTATTCGTAGCCAGAGGCTACGGATGCGACTGAGGACAACGGCATGCGAAGCGTTCGCAGCCGGTTTCAGTGGTACCAGTCGTGCACCCAGCGGTGGGGGCGTAGCTTCTCGACCTGAGCCGGGCTGAGCGGGCCGGCATCGCCGGCGGCGACGTTCGACTCGACGTGCGCGACACTGCGCATGCCCGGGATGACGGTCGAGACGACGTCCGGAACGAGGCAGAAGCGAAGTGCGATCTCCGGCAGCCGCTCCAGCGGAATCTCCAGATCGGACGCGATCTTTTGCACCTCTTCCCAGACCTCTTCCTTGCGCGTGCCCTTGAAGTAGTCGGCGCGGAAGTCGCCCTCCTCGAAGACCGTGTCGGGCGTCACCTTGCCGGTCAGGGCGCCTTCGTCGAGAGGAACGCGGACGATGACGCCGACGTTGTTTCGCTCGCAGGCGGGGAAGAGGTTGTCCTCTGGCGCTTGGTCGAAGATGTTGTAGATCACCTGCACGCTGTCGACGAGGCCGGTCTCGACGAGCTTCAGCACGGAGTTCGGCTGGGCGTCGTTGACCGAGACGCCGAAGAAGCGGATCTTGCCGTCGGCCTTGAGGCGCTCGATGCCGTCGATCCAGGTTCCCTGCCCGACCCAGCTGTCCGACCAGACGTGGAACTGCTGCACGTCGATCGTCTCGATGCCGAGGTTGCGCAGGCTCTCCTCGGTGCGCGAGATCACGTGCTCGGCCGAGAAGGCGTCGTCGGCCGGAGTCGTGTCATTGGCGGGCCACTCCCAGTTCGCCGGATTGATCTTCGTGGCGATCATCACCTCGGGGAAGTCGCGCTTGATCTGCCCGACCAGCGTCTCGCTGTGACCGCCGCCGTAGACGATCGCGGTGTCGATGAAGTTGACCCCGAGCTCGATCGCGCGGCGCATCGCGGCCAGCGAATCGGCGTCGGTCGCGCCCTTCCAGGCGTCGGCGCCTATCCCCCACGCGCCGTAGCCGATCTGCGATACCTCGAGTCCCGTCCGGCCCAGCTTGCGGTTGCGCATGGGCGGAAGCCTATCGGCAACCTGCCCTGAGCGCTATTCAAGAAACTTTGACTGCCGATCAGGAATGTAACGGCACCACGTTCCGCCGCCCGCCACCGAACCACCCGCCCGCGGGGTCGTCACAAGGTACCGTCCCAACGAGGCGAGAAACGCTTCTCGATGTGCCGATTCTGTGCCGAACGAGGAACAGGTCGCCTAGCCTGGGCACCACGTTCCTCCGCCCGCCACCTCTGAGCGCCAAGCGGAATGAAGACCCGTCGACTGGGTGTGATCGGTGAGTGCGAGGCTAGGGAGCTCGGCTGGGGACGGAGGGGCGCCGGATGAGTGCGAGATCGTGGTTCGAGGCTAGGACGCAGGGCGCATTCGTATCGGAC